>Ga0209417_1000480_pt1 | contig 93462 bp, 115 predicted proteins | sample RifGroF2_FD_184002 | JGI IMG/M metagenome (GOLD analysis project Ga0209417, IMG submission 184002) | Groundwater microbial communities from Rifle, Colorado, USA - Groundwater F2 (SPAdes) (version 2) | ecosystem: Environmental > Aquatic > Deep subsurface > Groundwater | place: Rifle, Colorado... | reverse complement strand
ATTTCCGGCAAAAGCACGGGGACGAACAGTGTGGCCGGTACAATATCCGCGTTTGTTACCGCGACGGTGACTTACCAAGCTCCCCCAAACGCACCCACCCAAAACACACCATCGAATGGAGCTACCGGGGTATCCGTTTTACCCACATTTACAGCAAATGCGTCAGACCCAGAGGCAGATGCTCTTAGGTATAAGATAGAAATATATTCGAACAGCGGGTGCACAACAGTGGTTCAAACCAACGATCAGTCTACGAGTCAAACCGGCTGGACAGGCACGGATACAACCTGCGGTTCCCCCTCCGGGAATTGTTACACCTCCGGAGCTTCTGCAGCCTTTGAAACACAAACTGCTTTATCGGGAGGGACACAATATTGGTGGAAGGCCTTTGCCAAGGATCCCGATGGCTCTAACTATTCCGTGTCTTCTCCTACGTGTAATTCATTCACGACAGCTGTACCGGTATCTGTTATTTTGACCTCCTCGGGAACAGTTAGCTATGGCACAATAGCGGCCAATTCCAGCAAGTCTACGTCTGAAATATCGCAAACACAAACGGTGCAAAACGACTCCGGGGGAACGGAAAATCTGAATATAAAAACGACGAATGCTACCGGCGGCACACTTTGGACATTAGGATCATCGACGGGAAACAACATTTTCGTGTTTGAGTTCAAAGCTTCAGGTGATGCCGACTATACAAAATTTATCACCCCGGGCAGCTACCAGACCTTTGCAACAGGGGTAACAGCTTCTTCGACAAAAGATTTGGATTTGAGAATCACAACGCCGACATCTTCATCCGATTACCAGCAAAAATCTATTACCGTAACCGTTCAGGCGGTAGCTCCGTAAAGATTTGTTACAAAAGTTCAAACGTTCTTAGCATTTCCTCGTAAGCGCCCATATAAGTATTTTTACTAGCTTCATCTACAAATCTGTATCTTAACGAATATCTAATCCCGCCGTAAATAAATTCTGTCATCACCGCGCGCACTCCCTCATAGTCATATTCGTATCTAATTGCGTTTTGTTCTGCAACAACCACGTCTGTTTTGTTCGGAATTTTAGAAGTTATAGGGTTGGTCGCCAGGTCTTCGTTAATGGTGTAGTTGCCCGCTTTCTTTGTAAAAACTGCCAGTTCCGCGCCTTCTTCCAGAATAGGGAAACCTTCAGAAATCTTATAATTGGGGCTTGTGACGGTAGTGCCGTTTATAACTTTTGTTGCTACCCAGCCTTTGGGGTACGAAAAATTATAGCCGTCTCCCATAGCCGAAGCCGTTGTTTCAGAGTCTTTCCCCACCGTGACCGGCTGCAAAACCTTCAGTGTTTTTATTATTTTTTCGGCAGCTGTTTTGTTTTCTAGGGTACCTTCAGAAACAGTTATTCTAAGAACTCTTCCTTTAAAAAGAAGTGAGTAGGAGTAGTTAGCCCTTTCACCTTTTTGTTTTACCTCAAACCCGTCTAAGGTACCTGCTGAAAATTCTTTTACATACTCATAATTTTCGGTGTCGTCTTTCATAAGGGCCAGTTCTTCAAAAGTGGTTTCCGGAAGGTCGGGTTGATATAAACCATAGACTTGAAAATATTTAGTAGGAGGACCGTCATTGTCGCCGTAATTTTGAATGTAAAAATTGTAAGACTCCAGTTTTCCGGTTGTGGCGTTAAAATTAGGAGATTTTATAACGTGAAGATTTTCCGGTACGCTCAAGGAAATTCCGAGTTCTTCAAACACGTACTCTTTTTCTAATATGATGTTTCCGGTATTTTCAGCGGGTACTGTGTTTTCCGGTGCTGAAAATTTGAGGTAAAGGTAAACAGGCACAAGAATCAGTAAAATGGCGCCGACGGCAATCAGTAGTATTTTCTTCATGAGGTGAGTATATAAAAAAGGGGACAATTTGGCTAATGCGTTTACGCGTTGAACTCTTCAGATTTCAACTGCCCAACTTCTTCCTGAGTTAACATGCGGTATTTTCCGACTCTCAAATTGCCCAACTCTATTGGTCCGATGGATAGGCGGTTCAACATTTTTACGGTAAGTCCAACGTCTTTACACATTTCACGGATTTGCCTTTTCATCCCCTGAAAAAGAGTAATTCTGAATGAGTCGTAACCTATACGCTCGGTCTCTGCGGGTAGGGTTTTTTTATCATATACAGAAACGCCTTTGGCTAATTTTTCCAACTGCTCATCAGAAACAGGTTCTTCGGTTGTAACTTCATACACTTTCGGTAAATGATAACGGGGGTGTGTCAGTTTAAGTGCTAAGTCCCCGTCGTTGGTCAGAATTATTAATCCCGTGCTGTTCTGATCTAGGCGGCCGATAGGGAAAAGCCTTTGCTCTGAAGTGACCATACTCACAACATTTCTCCTTCCGAACTCATCTTTGGCCGTTGAAATCACTCCTGCCGGTTTGTTGACTGCGTAATACTCGAACCTGTTTTCAGGTACTAGTGGCTCTCCTTTATAGGTAACGGTGTCTCTGTCCGGGTCGACAGTATCGCCGATCTTAGCAGGGTGGCCGTTTATGCGGACTCCCCCACTTGCGAGTATTTCGTCACTTTTTCTGCGGGAAGCTAGTCCACAGAGTGCGAGGTATTTGTTGATTCTGACTTGCATGGTTGTATTGTACCAGTTGATAAGTTACTAATTAGAAGTTTCAGTATTTTGTCTATTCGCATTTTTAATATAGTTTATAGAAAAATCAACAATGTCATCTTTTTCGTAAGGAATGTCAGGTTTAATTTTAGTTTCCTCTAATGGCTTTTCCTCTCCCTTTAGAAAAAACCTCCATGTAGGAATACTTACTACGTAGTTGGTGTTGTTATATTCAAACTCGTATTTTATAGGACCCGCACTTCCCCCCTCTGTATCAGTACCGATTATGACGCAATCTGTTCCCGCTTTCATCGTCGCAGTAAATCTTTCTGCTGCACTAAAAGTTTTACCGGATACTAATATTACGATAGGTTTATCATAAAATATCTGTTTCTCTGCTCTGGCGTACATATCGGTGCGTCTCAGTCTGCCCTCAGGTGCGATTTTTACAGTCGTGCCTTCGTAATGTTCTCCTTCTTTTATAAAATATTTTTCAGCAAAAAGTATTGGGTTCAGTGCGTTCCCGCCTCCGTTTTCTCTTAGGTCTATTATCATTCCCTCACTAACGTCTTTATAAGGTAAAAACGCATTTTCCAAGCTCTCAATTTTTGAACCGGAAAAGGTAGGTATTTTTAGGTAAAGGACACCATCGATTAATTCACCGGAAGGTTGTCTCTCAGGCTTAGAATAATATTCGTCGCTATTATTTAGAACGATGGATTTATCAAGCTGAGCATGAGGGTTGTGTAATAACTTAACTAGTAGTGATATTTCGTGTAGCGGGTTTTTAGGCTCGATTCTTGATACATTTTCCATATATTCATCGTACTCAGCTTGGTTAAGGAAAGGGTATATACCACTTATACATGTAAGCACTTTGGACGGAAGGTCTTTTCCTTGTTCGTTTTGTTCTCCCGTTGACAGTATTTTCGATAAAGCTTTTCTGTAGATATTATCTTCCAACTTGTATTCGTGATTAAGCAACTTTTCTTCTTCTTCCGTTACTCCCAGCCATTTTTCGTATTTCTCAAGTCTGACAGCGTGTTTCTCCGTACTATTGAGTATGGATATTTGAGTTTCAACGGGAGCTTCGGGGTCTAAGTAAAGTAGTTTGCGTGTCCTCACAATATTCGGCACGTCAAAAATCTTTAACGTCTCGTTTCCGTTTTCATCTTTAGTTATGGCAATGTTGTCCGGGTGAAAATCTGAAAAAACACCGGTCTCCACGAAAGCTTTTTTAGTGCCCCACATTAACTTCATCATTTCAGTTCTGAGTTCAGGATGCTCATTAAAAAAATTTGCGAATCTTGTTTCGTACTTGATGTCTTTATCCTCTGATTCCAGGGATTTTTTTAAAGTTTCGCCCTGAAATCTTTTTTGGATAGTAAAATATTTTTTATTGCCTTCTTCGTCCTGTCCAAGTACCCACTCAACAGGTATTAAGCTTTTTCCGTATATAGAATCCTGCTGTAATATCCTTTGTGATTCCTGTAACTCACGGATATTTGATTCCCCCTGACTGTGTTTGTAGGCGGTTGAGCGCTTGAGTTCTCCGTCCGGTGTGTAAGGATTAAACTCTTTAATTACCCAATCGGGGCCCAGTTCTTTTACTATTGACTGGTATCCTTTTCCAATAATTTCTCCCGGTTCTTCGGCAAACGGTAAACCCTCGATATTTGGACTCATGTTTATATTGTAGTTGTAAAGTGGAAAATTCTAAAGAGAGGTTTTATAGAAGAATGTTAGCCTGCCTATCATAATCACTAATGAAAGAAAATCACTCCCCCAACTGTATTACATATGTATAAAGTTAATTTTAGGGAGGTGATATTTCGTGAACAAAAAAATAATAATTTTAGGTACAGCAGGATTAGTATTAGGAGGATTTTTGTTATCCTCAGAAAAGGCACTTGCCTATAGAGGTGATCCATCAGTGCGGGGTCCGAATTACTCCGAAGAAAGACACGATGCTATGACGCAAGCCTTCGAAAGTAACGATTACACTGCATGGAAAGAATTGATGCAGGGTAACGGGAGAGTCTCGCAAGTGATAAATGAGCAAAACTTCGCCCGTTTTGCAGAAGCCCACAAGCTTGCATTAGAGGGAAGGATTGATGAGGCACAAACGATAAGAGAAGAACTAGGTTTAGGCCTTCAAAATGGTTCCGGCCAAGGAATGGGAAGAGGTTACGGTAGAAATATGAACCGTTAAAATTAGCAGCTGACTATGCGCCCCCGGGTACTAACACCGGGGCGTAATGTAAAATGATGAGGATACTATGGATGATAATAAAAATAAAACTGATGAAGAGATTGTAGAGCTCGTTAGTAAAGGTAACAAGGAGCTTTATGCTGAGATTATCCAGAGGTATCAAACAAAGCTTATGAGATACGCTCAATATTTAATTGACGATTATGCAAAAGCTAGCGATGCGGTTCAGGAAAGTTTTATTAAGGCTTACATTAACTTAAACGGTTTCCACACGAAAAAAAAGTTTTCGAGCTGGATTTACCGGATAGTTCACAACGAAGCTCTAAATATGATCGACAAGCACAAAAAAAGTATCGTGCTTGATGATGGAATTGACTTTGATAGCGGCATAAACGTGGAAGATTCTTATATGAAAGAGGAACTTGTAGCAAATACCCGCGAATGTCTGGATAAAATGGATTTAATATACCGAGAGCCTTTATCGCTCTACTACTTAGAAGATAAGTCTTACGAAGAAATTGGAGACATTTTAAGACTGCCGATGGGTACCGTAGCAACAAGAATAAATAGAGCGAAAGTTATAATGAGGAAAATATGTCTAACAAAAACGAACTAAACTTGGAAAATAAAATAATGGATAAGGTCTTGTCCGGCGAAGTGAAAATGAAACCCCGACTATATTTTATACTGGGTTCGGTACTTTCGTTCGTAGGATTAGTCGGTCTTATTATCGGCTCAGTATTTTTTACAAACTTAACTTTATTCTTAATAAGGAAACAGGGTCCGGGAACAGGACGACTTATACAAATGTTTGAATCTTTTCCCATGTGGATTCCTTTTCTAGCATTAGCATTTCTTATTTTGGGAATTGTGATGCTTAAAAAGTTCGATTTTTCTTATAAAAGAAATCCTTTGGTTTTAGTGCTGACCTTACTTGTAGCGGTGTTGCTGTCGGCAAAAATTATAGACTCGCTAGGTTTAAACGAAATTTGGTCCAGAAGGGGTCCGATGAGAAGGTTTTATATGAGAGATCAGGAGCAAGTGTTGGGTAAACAAGGCCCGCGTTATAACCGCTACTAGTAGTTTGGGGTGTCTGGTTGAAGACTTTTGGTGGGCGAGAAGGGAGTCGAACCCTTATCCATCAAAGTGGACGACATTTTAAGTGTCGCGTTTATACCATCCCAACACTCGACCGTAGCAATTCTTAACAAATTTACGGTCACCCATGCTTATCTATTACTTTTATAGGATTATGTGAGAAAATGTAACTGTGACGTCTCCAGAGATAGAAAAAATGGCTAATATGGAAAGCGAGTACTGGTGGCATATAGGCAAAAGATACCTAGTAAAAGCATTAATTAAGAGACATTTCGAGGACAAAAACGATTTAAACATTCTGGACGTCGGATGTGGTACGGGCGCACTAGCTAAATTTCTAACTGACTTTGGCTCGGTTACCGGCTTTGACATGTCTGCTGAAGCTATTGAGTTTTGTAAAAGTAAGGGGCTTAACAATGTTTTTGTACAAGATGTGTCAACACTCGAAGAAGCGAAACATTCTAAGAAGTTTAACCTCATAGTTGCCTTGGATTTTTTGGAACACGTGCAGGACGACATACTTGTTATGCAAAAAATCCGGGAAATGCTTTCGGAAGACGGACTGCTTTTTGTAAACGTACCTGCTCATAAATTTTTGTGGAGTGAACACGACGAAGCGCTTGAGCACAAACGTCGTTACCACCGTCTTGAATTAACTAAAAAACTTAACGACGCGGGTTTTAATATTGTCTCTAATTCCTACTTTGTAACAGTAATTTCGCCGTTAATAATTTTGTATAGAGCTTGGGGAAATATTTTTGGTAAATCAGCATACCCCAAAACTTCTTATGTTTTGCTACCTAAAAAACTTAATGACTTTTTTGTAACCCTGTTAAAAATTGAAACCTGGGTATTATTGAAAACATTCATACCGTTCGGAGTTACCCTAAATGTAGTCGCGCGGAAGAACAAAAGCTAGTCCTCTATTGCAACGAAATTTCCTTGATAACAAAAGTAGGATAGCCGATATTTACAGGCCACACGGGGACGTTTAATGGTATTGGAAAAACATTTTTAGTTGCTTTCCTACTTATCAGGTAGTGAGACTTACCTGCAGGTATAGTTACCTTTTCGTTAATCTTCTCTACTACCCCACCTGGGAATTCTAACGATATTTCTAGAGTTTTAGTCAACGTTATGTCGGATGTATTTTCAAATTCAACACGCCCACTTTTTATACAGTAGAAAGCTGATGTTTGGTCGTACAAACAATTTCCAGATATATAGTAGAAGACATACGTCGGATTATAGGGAATATTGTTAAACGCAGAATATAAACGCAGATTGTAATAGTCATACTCTTTTTTTGAGTCTTGTAGGGGTATTTGTGCAAGTTCTCTTTCAATGTTTGCTAGTGTTGTTGCATCTAGTTCTTCCGCATTAATCAAAAGGCCCGCGAATCCTTCTTCAATTATTTCTTTCAAAAAAAGTTTGGGTTCAAGTTGATTAACTTTGTGTTGCCAATAATTTGCCGCTCTCCACTTTTCTGCTCCGGTGCCCCATTTTATTCCGTCTGTGAGGAGTGCGAGACGCATCATTTTTTTGTCAACGCCTTCAGGATACTGGCCAAGCGGCAGTGTGTATATTTTAGCGTTATCCCCCGTTATTTTCTCGATGTTGTCGACATACTTTACTAATGATCGGTATTCTTCCGGACTCTTCGTAAAATTTTGCATTACACCGAGAGAAATTTGGTCATACAGTGCGATGGGAAGAATTAACCAGGCTACAAGTGCAGAAATTTTTTGAGATTTTACACGTTCCAGTATTAGTCCGACAGCTACAAGGGAAACAAAGGCGATAAAAACACTTACCCTATTCATAGATCTAAAAGTCGGGTTTATATATGTGGAAACAATTACTGCGAAACCGCCTACTGTTCCAAATAATATTGAAGCTAAATTTAATAGACCCAGTAAGTCCAATTTTGCACCCGTTTCCTTATCCGATTTAAACAAGTTAGGTTTAAAAGCAATCCAAAACAACAGAAAAATAAACCCCAGTGCAGCCGTCATGCCCAGTGCGGCATATTGATTCTCGTTTGTTATTGATGAGCCGAAGCTCATATAACGTTTTTGTATCTTATTAAGAATGTCTAAGTTGTGATCTTCGAAAGGAAGAACAAGCTGAGCAATTTTTAAACCGTATTCTTCAGTGTCACGCGCCAGCCTAACTGTAGCATTTAGATTTGGTCCGTACTTTTGTGCATATATTAAAGCCGGTAGATAGTTTAAGAAAAAGAAAAATAAGGTAACTATGGGTAGTTTTGCCAGGTAAAGTAGGAGTTTTTTGTCCCACCCCTTAGATATAGCAAACAAGCCACCCAAAATAATGAAAAATAATGAAAGAAAAGTGTAATAAGCACCACTAGACGCAATCAAAAGTGCGAATAAAATAATTGTCTGCCACTTCAATTCAACTTTTGATGCTGATAGATAGGCTGCATAGACAGCGAGAGGAACAACATAGTACGCCGCAAGAAATAAGTGGTTCACCCCTCTTAAAAAGTGGTACGGTAAGAACGTGTAAACAAGCGACAAAGGTATTGCTACTTGTGTTGTTAACCCCAGGCGTTTCATAACAAACACAGAGAAAAGCGTGACTAGAGGAAAGGACAGGATAAAAAAAGTGTTTACACTCTCGTACCAGTTGAGACCTAACATTATTAAAAACTTAATAATTAGGAGATGCGCAGTTTCTGTGAGTGGAAAATCATGAAGAGTCTGACCGGTAGGAGCACCGAGATTTGGATTAGACACCCACCATCCTGTTGCTTCAATATTTTTGGCAAAATTATAATGAACGATAGCGTCGCCTGTGTAGTTTAGCGGTAACGATGGGTCAATTTTAAATATACGAAAGATAAGCAACACTAATATTAGGCTAAGTGACGCGGCGAAAAAATACGTCTTAGCTTTACTCATAGTTTTAACTATAGTGTTTTTTTAGTAAAAGAAAAGTTTTGGCTGTTATTGCGGGCCGTGCCATCACCGAATTCTGCTCATTTTTTCTGGTGGGCGAGAAGGGAGTCGAACCCTTATCCACCGAAGTGGACGACATTTTAAGTGTCGCGTGTATACCATTCCACCACTCGCCCAAATCCCTCATATTTTACTCAAACTTTCTTAAACTTTCCAATGTTTCTTCCCCTATGGCTTGATTTTAAGCTATGACAGTTTGGGCACAATATACGCAGATTTTCTATTCTATTATCCCTTGGGTTGCCGTTGATATGGTCAAGCTCTACCGGTACCCTACCACCATCCGTGCTTTGGTGCCAACCGCATTCTTCACACTCAGCGAATTTTATGCCCTCAGTAAACAGGCGCTTCTTAAGTTTGTGTGATTGGAAGTTGGAATTTTCTACCAAAATTTCATAAAGCGGCAATCTGGGTTTGTGTCCAATTTTTGTACCTTTACTCCATAGTTTCCCGGTAAAGTGCGAAGTGTCCAAACTGTAAAGCTTGATATACTTTTTTATCTGTTTGTAGTTGCCACCTGTTGGTTTCAAATTCAACTCTTTTAGAACACCTCTAATACTTTTGTTTGAACTTACAGCAACGACAAGTTGTTGTTTATTCCAAGTTTTTTTACGCATAGAGCACAAGTCGTTAGTAAAAACTGTCTACAGAAAGTAACATGGCGAAGTCACGTTCGTTTTTGCGCCCAAAACAATATGGCGCCCCCGGAGGGAGTCGAACCCCCAACCTCTTCCTTAGAAGGGAATTGCTCTATCCTTTGAGCTACGAGGGCATAGCAACATTGTATTTATACTATCAAATAGCCCAAAACTCAACAATTATCGTTGATTGTGTGTCTTTCAGGGAGTTTATTAAAATATTGTTAGAAAAAAAGAAAGGCCGGATCAGTATTGTTACCTAATCCAGCCTTTGGCCCTAAATATGAGCTTCGTGTAGTTGCAGCCCCTGCTCGTAAGTTAGGATTTTTTCGTCGTCGAACCATTCTTCGGGACGTTTGCTTTCCCAATTTTCGTCTTGGTACACTTCGAGCAAATACCAGGCTCTTTTTGAATTGTAGAAAGCAGGTACGAGTTCTACGTCCACCGGGAATCCGTTCTTTTCTTCAACCCAGCGAATTGTCCGGGTACGATGAATGAAAAGAGTGCCCTCAGGAATTTCTACGACAACGACATCCGCGATTACCTTATTCTGACCGTCGTTCCTGATGTTTTTTAGTTCGGTAAGTTCCAAAATCATTTCAAAATCGCCAAAATGATCAAAGGGACCTACGTACTTTCCCAAAATTTTGCCTTTTTTCAGATTATTTCCATCCTCAGTCATTTCTCTCTCCTTTGTGGGTTTTGTGTGTAGCGTACTATAAGTTAGTAGAAAAGTAAAGCCAGGCTTGTGATATCATCATTAATATGATTCAAAAAATAATAAGCTTTCTCGATCCATGGATAATTTTCGGTTTCGCTGCGCAGTTCGTGTTTTTCCTGAGATTCGCTTACCAGTGGTATGTGTCTGAAAAAAAGAAGGAAAGCGTTATTCCCATCGGATTTTGGTACCTCAGCCTGGTCGGAACAGTCATGATACTTGCCTACTCTATTTATAGAAAAGACATTGTGTTTTCAACAGCATCCGTTCTTAACGCTATGATTTATATACGTAATCTCGCTTTAATCTCTGCTAAGAGGAAAAAGGAAGCTCCGGCAGTTGAAAACGGACCTGCACAACCGGCACTTTAACGTTTAACTGATAAAAAATGGCGCCCGTGAGTGGTTTCCCAGTCAAAGACGCCGTAAACATTATCCGAACAGTATACTATTGCCGTATAACTTCTCGAATACGTATTTTCTGTAATCCGTCGTTAGGATAGTATCTGTAATATCGTGAACGACATAAGATAGTGGTGCCACTGAAAAACTTACAAATCCGGCCAATCCGATGTCGTTGAGTAGTGTTCCTAAACGCTGTTCACGGGCCGCAATAGCGAATATTACGAAAAGTACAGCTCCGCAAATTATACTTACACCCGCAACCAAAAAGGACGCCAAATAAACAATCTTTTTTGGGCCTTTTACGTCTTCCCGAAACCATTCCTCATAACTCTTGATCTCGTGCACGTCTCCGTTCCTCCTTATCTAAGATTTTTCCTGATTGTGAAAAAGGTTGATTTGCGCCATTTTAACAAGGTAGCCAAAATAGTCAATTTACGGGTGTTAGGCCCGGTTCGGGTTTGGGGAGCGTATCTTCACGTGCCGGTTTAAATTATTTGTCTACTGCCGGAATAAATCTGTTAAACTTATTTAATGAGTGAGCGCGGTTTGGAAAACGAACCTTCTGAAGAAATTCCTGATTTGACTGAACGTATTTCTGACTATAACGCGGATATTGCGGCCGAAAGAGAGCGTTTCAACAAAATAGACACGGTGGAATTTAACGCTTCTTTATCGGAATCTCATAATCTTCTCGGACGTGAGGTAAGTGACATAGTTTTAGCTTCTGCAAAAAATATGCTCGGGGAAGAATTTTCTAATCCGGAAGAATTACTTTCACGCTTAGAAAGGATAACAGATCAACTGGATTACATCCGTGATGGGTTTATTAATAACGGGGAAAAACCCGCGTGGCTCAGGGATAGTGTAAACAAATATATGGAATGTTTGTACAGCTGGACTGCGGGAACCGGCTTGGACAAACTTAAGAACGATGTTCTTGAAAAACTGCCGGAAGTAAAACGGGGTATTTACGCGCAGCATATCGGATTATATTTAGCCTTTCTTCTCCAGGATGAAACGGTTGGCTGCCAGACAGGAATACATTTGACGGAAGATGGTAGATGCTTTGTTTGGCACACGGAAGAAGATGTTGAAGACGCTCCGGGGGAAAGATTCGATAAGCTAAGAGTGTTTTTTGTGGACGGTGCGGAGTTTCCGGATGGCCAGCGGAGAGGAGCGTTTATATATCCGGAACTTCTTCCCGGTTCAGCTTTTTGTTTTTCGGAGGACATGCTGCTTTGTACCGACTCACTTTCCGGAGCGGACGAGAACCCCGAGGTCTCTATTCCGGCAAATATGATTACCTGGGTTATGTGGCATTTAGGGTCGGAACGCGAGACGTCAGAAATTTTAGATAATCTTCTTCCTACATCGACGGGGTACAAATTAAATATTGTGAAGCGCACTCCGGCCGGAATAGATACAGACGTAGTGGATTTTGTTCACAACTCCACAAACCAGTTAAAAGTAATTCCTGGCGGGACAGTTGTTTCTTCTAATAGGATGACTAACGATAGTTTTGCTGAAGCTGCTACGGGTACTTCAGAGGGAGTAGATAAACTATGGCACGACATTTACTTAAGTAGAGAGGAACGGGCAACAAGATTATCCGGCGGTTTATTCGCTAAAAAATTCGGCGATTTGGAAGGACCAGGTTCTTATAAAATGTTTAGGATGCTTTGCACAGGAACAGGTAACGCAGGAGAGGAAGAAATGGGTGCAGCTTTTTGTAACAAGGACGTAAAAGCTTCAATGGTGGCTTCAATAGATTCAGGGAAAATAGAAATCGACGTCTTCCCCGGCCCTTCCGACAAGGCTGACTGGGACAACGGACGCAGAGCACATTTTGAACCGGGTGAAAAACTTCAGGGTTGATTTTAACTGGAGCGGCGGACCGGGTTCGAACCGGCGACCTTCTCCTTGGAAGGGAGACATTCTACCACTGAACTACCGCCGCATAATTACCTGACTATTCTACATTATAGCAGGGATTTTCCAACAATTTCGCGGCAGGCCCTCAAAAAAGCTACTCTACCCGCTTCAACAGATCCCTTTTCTTCTTTTCGTACTCCTTTTTAGTTATCTTTCCGCGGTTTAAAAGCTCCCTGTACCTGTTTAGCCCCTTTTCGTAGACGTTCATCTTGGAATGGTCCACTTCTCCCTCCTGGTGGAGTTTAGAGTGTGCATGATACAGCTTCTGGTCCAATATTTTTTTGGCCCGGACACCCGTCTTTTTCCCCATATACTTCACTATCAGGTCGTCTGTGCCCGTAGTTACAATTTCGAGGTGTGCAAAAAGGAGGGAATGATGGAGGGTAGCCTGGGCGATTTGGTTATACGATATGGTAACCTCGCGAACCACGAACCATTTACGCTTACGGTAGGTCAGGAGATCGTCATAGATATAAAGCTCGGGCGGCCAGATGGTACGGTTTAACGTCGGGTTTCCCCTCAACTTCAAAAGTAATATTGACATTAGTTACATAATCCTAGAAAGTGTCGGAAAAATCAACGTCTCTCTCGAGTTCGGGTATGTAGTCCACATCCGATGGGGAGGGAATCTTCTTCTTTTTTTTGTTTTCGAGAACGGAAAGTATTTCCGGGTCCAGTTCTACGACTGGTTCTACCTCAGGAGTTCCGGCGTCCCCCTCTAAAATTATTGATTCCTCGCTTTTTTTTATTGGATTTTTTTTATTTTTGGGCATATGTAGTTTGTGTAAACTTTATACTATCTCAGACGAAATATATATACGATGTATAATAAATAAATGCAAGAGTCAACTTACGATTTAATAATAATAGGAGGCGGTCCCTCGGGGCTTACTGCTTCAATATATGCCTCGCGCGCACTTTTAAAAACACTTGTCATTGCAGGCAATCCTGCAGGCGGGCAATTAGTTATAACTTCCGATGTTGAAAATTTTCCCGGCTTCCCGGAGGGTATTATGGGCCCCGAACTCATTGCTAATATGCGAAAACAGGCAGAGAGATTCGGAACCATTTTTATGGACGCCAACGTTTCTTCTATAAAGGGCACATTCGAAGAAGGCTTTGAACTTGATTTGGATTCCGGAGAAAAAATTTCAGCTAAAACAATAATTGTAGCAACCGGTGCCTCTGCCAGATGGCTCGGGCTCGACAGCGAAAATAGATTGAAAGGTAAAGGCGTATCTGCTTGCGCCACATGCGACGGGTTTTTCTTTAAAGATAAAGTTGTTGTGGTTGTGGGCGCCGGCGATGCCGCTATGGAAGAAAGTACTTTCTTAACAAAATTTGCATCTAAGGTCTACATTCTTGTCAGGGGAGATGAAGATCACACAAAAGCAAGCAAAATAATGTTAAAGCGCGCGTCTGATAATCCAAAAATAGAATTTTTATATAACACCGAAGTTAAAGAGGTACTCGGAGAACGTAATGTTGAGGGGCTCCGTGTTTTAAACAATAAAACAGGTGAGGAAAAAGTCATGGATGACGTGAAAGGTTTATTTGTTGCAATAGGACATGAACCTAACACATCGTTTTTGCAGGGATTTATTGAGCTGGACGCCAAAGGTTACATAGTCGTGAACTCAAACACCAAGACATCTAAAGAAGGTGTTTTAGCTGCGGGTGACGTGGCTGATCATCACTACAGACAGGCAATAACAGCTTCCGGAATAGGTTGTATGGCCGCCCTTGACGCCGTCAGACTTCTCGCTGACCACGGTGCTCAGGTTAAACCTGATGCTTACTAGACCTGGGGTATTACTTAAAAAGTTCGGATTCGAAAAAGTTTTTCTCATTGTACTGTTGTTATTAAGTTTTTTTGTGCGTGTTTCTGGTTTAGGATATTCCCATTATTACGGTGACGAAATAAAAACACTTTATCTGGATAAGACGGTTACGGCGTCTAAATTTTTACTGGATCAAAGAAAAGGTCCGGTACAATTTATTGCGACCTGGTTTATGGAAAAGATTTCAGGAGGGTACAACGAAGCCTGGATACGTTTACCATTCACACTGGCGTCAGTATTATCAGTCATAGTTTTCTATTTCGTTGTAAAAAAGCTTTTTGGTAAAAATCCGGCATACTACTCCTCAACTATTTATGCGTTCTCCGGATTTAGTGTAGCGTTCGGGCGTACGGCGCAGTACCAATCTTTCTTAATGTTGTTCGGATTTTTATCTATTTTGTTTATTCTTTTATCTAAGGAGAGAAAAAAAAGAATTTATCTTCCGGCCGCTGCAGTATTTTGGGTTTTATCCGTTTACAGTCATTACGACGGAGTATTTTTTCTGATTCCCGCTGTTCTATTTTATACACAGAGTAAGCAGGATCTCGTAACTTTTTTAAAGTACTTTTTTCTACCTTCGGTTTTGCTCTTATTGCCGTTTTATCTCCCGTACATACTAAAGGGCTATTTAGCTTCCAACACGGTAAATTACGTGTCGAGACGCATGTCCGGAAGCGGGTATTTACCTAATAATTCGGCATATACGGTGGGTGTCTATAACCCTTTTAATCTTTTCTTAATACTGACCCTGCCGGGTCTTATTTCGTTTTTTGCAAAAGGAGACCGCAAGATTTATATGGTGCAAATCTGGTTTGTTGCTGCACTCGGTTTCTATGAATTGGTTATTAAAAATCCTGGTACCCATATTCAAAACTATCTGGTGCCGTTGATTATTTTAAGCGGTTACATAATTTCTATATCAGGTAAATACGCACGTCTCATTGCTTCCGTTTTATTGCCTTTATACGTTGGAGTTTCTTTTTATACTTTTGTTCCTTCTTTGAATACAGGGTATCCGTGGAAGCAATCTTCTGTATTAGGTTTGAACATAAATAAAATTGAAAAAAAGTATCAATTGTTTCTATATGGATTTCCTTACAACCGTGGCTGGGATCAAATCAAAGTTTATTTCGACAATAAGGATGATGTTAACGGTGTTTATACAAACGATAATGATTCATACGCTGATTTTTATTTGAGGGGATTTGCCTACACGCGACCGGGACCAAACTTTTTACCATTGTATTACGTCCATATATTAGATAATCAGGAAATCGACAATCCTAAAGAGGATTTCTTAACGGCGAATGCACCAAAGTATAACCTCGAGACCGAATTTTATGTTGCAGATACGAAGGTTTCTCAGATTTATAAGCTCGTCAAGTGAGCTTTAGGCTAACATTTTAGCAACGTTATCCCAATTAACCACGTTCCACCAGTTAGTAATGTAATCCGCGCGTCTGTTCTGGTATTTAAGATAATAAGCATGTTCCCATACATCCAGCGCCAGCAAAGGTTTATAGCCTTCTGTCAAAGGAGTTGCCTGGTTTTGTGTGTTCATCACCATCAATTTCCCGTCTTTTCCTTGTACCAGCCATGTCCAGCCGCTTCCAAAAAGAGATAAAGCGCTTTTAGTAAATTCTTCTTTAAAGGCGTCAAAAGAGCCGGACAGCTCGTTTATTTTTGCGAGTAATTCGCCGTTTGGGGTTTTTCCTTCTGCGGGGCCTATAACACTCCAAAAAAAGTTGTGATTGTATACTCCCCCGCCGTTGTTTAACACCGCGGTTCTAATGGTCTCACCTATAGAGTTGGGCGACATCAATATATCTTCCAGTTCCATGTCTTCCAGGGATGTGTCGGCTATGGCCGCGGTTAACTTGTCCAGGTATGCCTGGTGGTGCTTCGTGTAGTGGGTCTCCATTGTCAGCGCGTCTATATAAGGTTCCAGATCATCGTATGCGTAATTTAGTTTCGGAAGTTCTTTTATCATAAACTGCCCCTTTCAATATATTTACGGATGTCTATATAATATCATAAGTTCACTTTTTTGCTAGAATTTAGGTGTATATGTTTGAGAAAAACTTGGCAGTAGTTCTTAAATACGCAAACATCGCAATGCTTACAGCTGTGTTCCTTTCGTTCGTGTTATTGCGTCTCATAAATCTCGGATACTCCGAATATATTCCAGACGAAACTACTGTAATGACGCCGGTTAAAAATTCTGAAATAAACACGGGGTTTCTACTTGCGCAGAGAAAAGGCCCGGTGCAGTTTTTGGTGGCACAGGCAGTGAATATTTTTAACAACAATGTTTTCGACGAATTTTCATACAGATTTCCGTTTTTTCTTGCGTCCGTGTTTGGACTTTTCTTTTTCTATAAATTCATAAAAAATATGGAAGGGCAGTTTGTGGCTGTCGTAGCAACACTATTTTTGGGGTTAAACGGAATGTTAATAGCCTTTGGAAGGGTCGTACAATACCAAAGCCTGAACCTGCTTTTTTCGTCGGCAGGTTTGTATTTTCTTTCGTTATTGAAGGATGAAGATCACAGGATAAGAAATTCAATTTTAGGTTCGTTATTTTTATCTTTATCAATTATGTCGCATTGGGATATGGTTTTTGTTCTTCCCCCTGCATTGTTTTTAATTTTTAAATATGTTCTTTTTGCTCCTTTAAGAGGAAGACAAAGAAGGTCTATCATCGGTGCATTGTCGCTTCCTGTGCTGGTAATATTTATGCCTTTTTTTATAAATTATTACGGAGTTGCCTTATCGGATGCGGGGAATATAAGTTATTTCAAAACCCGGGTAGGTCAGGCTGAGATATCACTTGAGAATATCATGCATAACCTTAAAGAATATATTACAAAAGTTGAACTGTATAACCCATTTGTGTATTTATATGCCCTGGGGGCACTGGCCTTTGCCGGACTTATAGGGTCAAAGCGTGCGTACCCATATTTTTATTGGTTTTTACTTTCGCTGGCAGCCTTTATGTTTATCATCATAAAGCCGGGAACACATGTTTATAACCTTTTTTACCCGGCCGTAATATTGTCCGCCCTAGGTGCGCAGTACTTTTATCAGTTATTTAAAGGTTTTTTGTCTAAGGCAGTTGTTGTTGCGCTTATAGCCCTTTTCTCTTTCTTCGCGTATCAGGGTTATTTATTATTCGCGGATCCCTCAGTGGATTATCCCTGGTCGCAGGAGGATATTTTAGGCCGCAAGACCAGACCTTACTCGCAGCAAAGCCTTCCCAACAACATTATCGGCTTTCCTATTTACAGGGGTTGGAAGGAAGCAGCTGAGTTTTTGGCCGGCGAGAACGCCAGGAACGGTTCTGACCTGCCCTACGTTACCAACGAAGAGTCCAGTATCGGGGGTTTTTACTTACCGTTAAGATATGGGAAAGAAGGGGAGTATTATGCCATAGGTGTAAAAAGACCTTTGTCCTTTGTTAACGACTACACCTTTCCTTCGATTAAAAATAAAAAGACGGTCAAGCGGATAGAAGTTTACGGAGAAAACACGATGAGGATATATAAAGCGAGTGCAAATGAAGAAAAATAAAGTATGCAATTCTAAAACAGGATACGTTCATCTTTTTTCCGGAAGGAGGTTTTTTACAATTGGCAACCATAAGGCTGTCAAATAACTTGCGTACAGTTTTTGTAATTTTGGCTTTGAGTCTGCTTGCAGTTCCGTTTAGATTTATAGATCTGGGTTATTCTGACTACATCGGTGACGAAAGAAAGGCTTTTATCGAGCCCGTTAATGCACAAAGTCTGAAGGATTTTTTTATCACGCGCAGAAAAGGTCCGATGCAATTTTTGGTCTCGGAAATTCCCCATTTTATTACTAAAGATTTTAGAAATGAATACGCGCAGCGTCTCCCTTTTGCGTTGCTTTCGGTATTTTCGGTCGCAGCGTTTTATCTTATGGTTAGAAAGCTTTCCGGGGATAGTTTGGCGGCGTTTATTTCTTCCCTACTCTACCTTGTAAATGGCTTTATAGTAGGTTTTGGGAGGATTGCTCAGTACCAGAACCTAAACCTCTTGTTTAATTTTTTATCGATTTATTTCTACGCAGATCTTTTGTACAAAGAAAAGAAGCTGATACGGAGTACCCTTTTGGGAACGCTCTTTTTCTGTCTTTCTGTGTTGTCCCACTGGGACGCAATTTTTATTATCCCGGTTGTTTTGTACATTTTTATTAGATTTTTATTTAACAATGCACAGGCCGGAAGTTACAAGGTAAGGATTTTGTTATTAAATTTCGTGCTGGGTTGTCTGCTGTTACTTCCTTTTTTAATCCCATATATGTTGGCCTTTACGGGACTTTCGGATAATCAGCAATATTTCGGCAGAAGAGTCGATATAGGAATACACAGTCTCGGAACTTATTTAGAACTTATCCGTCTGTACAACCCTTTTTATGCTTTGGAGTTTGTTTCAATTGCCGCGCTTTTCGGAATCATGCGTTTCAAAAAGGCGCTTCCTTACATTTTGTGGTTTGTATTTTCATTTTTAATTTTTGAATTTTTTGTGAGAAAACCGGGCACACATATCTATAACTTTGTGCTTCCTGTCACTATTTTGGCAGGGTTGGGGATAGCCGGACTAATAAACGCTTTTCCGAGATGGACAAAGGTTTTACCGGTAATGCTTATACTTCCCGTATTCGCCTTCCTAGGTTATCAGTCGTACTTTATTTTTGTAGATCATACCGATGAGTACCCCTGGGAGCAAAAAGTATATTTTGAGGAGTTTAGGACTAAGTATCCGAACAATAATTTTGTAAAAAAACTACCCGTGCTCATAACACCCGAATACACCATAGAGCAGAAACTGCCTCTTTTCGGGTTTCCGCATTACAGGCAGTGGGATGAGATAAACGCTTATATTAATTCCCGTAACGACGAGACCGGGGAAGATTACGGTTACATCTCTAATGAAGACAAAACCATCAGCGAGTGGTACATGGATGCTAAATACCGCGTAACAGAGGGGTTTTACATAATCGCAGTAAAACGTCCGGTAAATTTTGTGCAGGTGTCAAACTACCCCCAATTCTCCCGGAAAACTGAAGAAAGAAGACTAATGAATAATGACGACTGGGTTGTTAGAATATACAAGGTAAATAAAGATGCAACTAAAAAACGGATTGTTGAGTAAAATCGTAAAAAGCAGGTATTCCGCCGGAGCGGCCGTTTCTTTGTTTCTATTTCTTCTCATGCTTCCCCTATCAATAAAAATAGATTTTATGCAGAACGACGACTGGGTTTACTACGGAATGGTAGAGAGTTTTATGAAGTTGGATTTCAGGCTCGACCCGTTGTCGGCTCCCACATTTTATACACAGGGTGTACTCGGCACATTATTTGCGTGGCTTTTTGGCTTGGAGAGTTTACCGGTCCTAACCCTATTCATTTCCGTTTTATGCTTTTTTGTTCTCTACGTAATTTTATTAAGACATTTCGATTTGGGACGGTTTGGGTCGGTGCTCGTTTCTTTGCTGATGTTTTTTAATCCGCTTTTTATCTACTCCGTGTGGGGGTTTATGACGGAAAATTATTTCCTATTTTTTATGCTTTTGTCCATATTGTTCTATCTCGAAACCGTAAAGACCGGTGGAAGGAAAAATACTTTGTTATACGTTCTTTTTATCTTTCTTGCTTTGAATATTAGGCAGGTTGCTTTGGTATTACCCCTGTCAGCTCTTGTTTACGCGCTGTTCAAAAGGGAAAAGAGTCAAATCTTGTTAAACCTCGGGGTTTTAGCGGGTCTTGGTGTGTATTACGTCCTGCTCTTTCCTGTAACTGCCGAAATGATGGAAAAAAGCCTTCAGTTTCACCATCTTAAAAATACTCCTTATGTGTATTCGTTGATTTACGGGTCTTTTATACTGATGACTGCCCTACTCCTTCCTATACTGATTCCGGTGTTTAAAGAGAAGAAAAAGCTTAAGTGGGCGCTATTTTTGGGCTTAGCCTTAGCTGCTTACATACTATTGAACCGCTATTTTCAGCCGCAAAAAGTTTCGTGGGGAGAATTTCCTTATTTTGAAAATACCCTTGAAAGAAAGGGCTTTTACCCGAGAGGTGTACTGGGCACAAAATATTATTTTAAGTATATGTTCGATCTTTACCGCCACTGGGATTCTGCGGCTAAGATTGTTTTAAGTGCGTTTGTGGCATACGCGCTTTTGAAGTTTAAAAAAATAAACGGGTTGTGGGCGGTATTCACGATTATTTACATGGGAGTCATGACTGTTACGGAAACCTACTACGACCGTTACCTGGTGATTTTAATTCCGGTTTTAATTTTTTTGATTTTAGGAATAGACGGTTTTAAGTTAATTCATAAGATTTTGGTGATACCCTTTTTGGGTTTTCTTATTTTTTATAACTACCAATTATCGATGGATTTTATTCTAGTAAATAAATATATTTGGAATAAGTCTGAGGAGCTGGTTGTGGCGTACGATAAAGAACCCAGAAGAGTTCAGGGTACTAATGCGTGGAGACTAAAGTATTTAAATGAGAGAAGAAACTATGTGTTCGACTTTACTTACGATAGCCCGGAGATTAACAAGCCTTACCGCGATCTGTACACGACAGAAGAAGTAAAAAAGATAGAGTTTCCGGGGAGTTTATGGGTGAGACCTAATATCTATTTGTATCAGAAGATTGATTAATCGGGTAAATCTCTTGACACTCACAAACAAAACTAATAGTCTTTAAAATAAGCATGCAAATTAACCCCGTATTAAAAGCAACTCTGCTCACCACAATTTTCGCTGTTGTTTTTTCTTCTCACGTTTTTTCAGCTTCCCTCTCCTTAACTAAAATAGGTGCGATAGATACTACGGGTAATAATTATCCTGAATGGTGGTATACACAAACCAACGCCACACTTACGGGCACAGCTACCGATGGATCTCAGGTGTCGGTAAAGGTCGGCGACGCGGTAAACAATGTGAACGTGGCCTCGGGAATTTGGTCTTACGATTTATCCGGAGAGAGTAAAGATTATCCAGTCGAAATTTCTCAGGGCGCCGAAAAAATTTCTTTCGTGCTGCATTTAGGTCAGATGCTCCCGGATACCGTATCAGCCGGTTCTTCTCCTCAAACCGGAAGTACGGTGCCTGAAACAGGGTATAACCAACTTATCGCGATAAGTCTCGGTGCCGGAATAGTACTCTTGGCTTCTTATTTTTACTTCTGGGGTGATTTAAAAAAGAGAACAGTTTTTGAAGCAAGAATGATCCGCGAAGATTAATCTTCCACAAAAGGTACAAACGCAAATCCGGGAAAAAATATTGTATCGAAATCCGTTTCTGTGTTTCTTATAATCCTGTATATTCCGTTGTCTTTTGGAAAAACCAAAACTCCCCCGACCTTCAGTTGTTCTTTCCAAGCTTCCGGTATTTCTCTGACTTCGGCCGCGGCAATTATTTTGTCAAAACCGCCGAGCTCTCTGGAAACCTCAGGCAACCCGGTTCTTGCATTGCCTTCGTGAAAAGTAAGATTGTCGGTTATAAGAGGATATTTGCTCACGTTTTCCTTTGCGTAAGCGCTTAGTTGCGGGATTATCTCTACGGTATGCACGTGTCCATTTTCTCCCGACATGAAAGCCAAAAGTGATGCCTGCCACCCCGAACCCGTACCGATATCCAGGATTTTATTTCCCTGCTCGATGCCCAGAAGTTCGAGCATAAAAACGACAGTAAAAGGTTGCGAGATAGTTTGTCCGTAACCTATTGAAAGAGCCGCATCGGCATAAGGGTCTCCGCGGTCTTCGGGTAAAACGAAATCCGATCTGTCGACTTCAAGCAAAGCGTTTTCAACAGAAGTAGATTTCAGCACACCGGAAGTTTTTAGTTTACTTATAAGTTCGTGTTTTATCATGAGCGTATTTTATCAGCAATTTCTTTTATCTCTTCTACCGAAGGAATGCCAGGGTTTGTGTAAAAGGGATAAAGTTTAATATGAAGGTGGTTTACTTCTAAGCCTTCGATGCGGGTAAGTACCCGCTCGCACCCGAGCTTTACTTTTAATAGCTCGGCTATATTTTGTGCAGCGGTGATTGCGGCGGTTACTATTTCGTTGTTGTTAGAGTAAAAGTCACTATCATAATGCTCTTTTGTTACGACGACCGTCATCCCTTCGGTCGTCGGGTTTATATCTAAAAAAGCTACGTGCGTTTCATCTTCGTAAATTATCTCGGAAGGAATTTCACGGGCGGCGATTTTGCAGAATATGCAATCTGTCATGACGTTATTGTATCAATTTTGCGGAAAATGAAGTAATCGTTGGAGGCAGCATTTTTTCCGTCCTCGCAGAAAGTGGTGAGTAAAGTAAGACCATTTTTGCCTAGTACATCAACAATATCGTTCAGCTCTCCTGCGTCGTAAAGGTGACAGTATCTTTGAAGATTTGTACTATTGTCCCAGCCCAACAAGTAATCGCCTTTGTCCTCAAGTTTTTTCACGGCTTTCGAGGTATCGAAGTTCCAGAAAGTTATTATGAGATGGCCTCCGTTTGCCACGGTTGCGGAAAGTCCGTTAAAAAATTTTGTTCTAAGTTCTTCTCCGGGAATGTGGTGAGTTACTCCAAAGCACGCGACAAGATCAAATTGCTCTTCAGGTAATTTTTCCAACAAATCTCCTTTAATGAAGTCACCGTCAGTATATTTCAACCGCGCTTCCGTCAGTAATTCCTCACTAGTATCAACTCCGGTGTACTTTAATTCCAATTTTGGGAGGCGCTCTTTCAAAAATCCAAGGAACCTGCCGTTGCCGCAGCCAACATCTAGCACGGTAATGGTAGAATGATCACTGAAGGATAAAACATCAACCGCCCTACCCCATCCTTTCCAGTAATTCTGGCGGGTATTTGAGAACGAAACCGAGGCCTTTTTATAGAAAGCTTCGTTTAGTTTTAAAATCTCGTTAATTTGAGTCTGATTCATAAATGATAAAACAAAATGTCGATAGTTCTAAGATGATACCAATGATACGCGATATTGCCAAAGCCGCGGACGAAAAGGAAGTGCTGAAGATTTTATTCAGCAATTCAAAGGGAATGGACGATACGTACTCTAAAACTACGTTGCTGGAAGAATACCGTACTTTGAAAGACTCTGGAAAGCTTGTGCTGACAGCCAAAAACGAGAAGCAATTTTTGGAAAATATCAAAACTAAAAAGATTAGAACAATGTCGGGTGTTACACCGATTACAGTACTGACCAAGCCTTACCCATGCCCCGGCAAATGCATTTTTTGCCCGAGCGACATCAGAATGCCCAAAAGCTATTTATCGAGCGAGCCGGGGGCGCAGAGAGCCCACGACAACAAATTTGACCCCTACTACCAAACATACAACAGGCTCGTAGCTTACGAAAAAACCGGACACCCGGTAAGCAAGATAGAACTAATTGTTTTGGGTGGGACATGGACTTCGTACCCGGAAGCCTATCAGCTGTGGTTTATTAAAAGATGCTTCGACGCCATGAACGATTTTAAACCTGAGACCAATAAACCCTACTTAGTTCCCAAAACCGAGCTTCCGTATGACGAAAAGAAGCTTGTTAATGCAACCGGAACTTACAACTCTATTGTCGGGCTCTCAAGAAACGACAAAAAACGTATAGGTGAGGACTCGACCTGGGAGGAACTCTTTGCATCCCACGCTAAAAACGTAGGCGCTCTGTGCAAATGCACCGGGTTGGTAATAGAGACCCGCCCCGACGAAATAACAAAAGATGAGATAGTGAGAATAAGACGGCTGGGGGCTACGAAAGTGCAAATCGGCATACAGAGTCTAAACGAGAGAATTTTGAAAATGAATAAAAGAGGCCACACTGCAGCAAAAACCGCGGAAGCCTTTTCTTTACTACGTGAGGCGGGCTTTAAAATACACGCGCACTGGATGCCGAATCTATATGGCGCGGACCCCGAATCCGACATTAAGGATTTTGCAAAGTTATTCACCGATAAAAAGTACAGACCTGACGAATTGAAAATCTACCCGTGTTCGTTAGTAGAAGGCACCGAGCTTATGAAGCTTCACGAAACAGGAGACTGGAAACCTTACACCGAGGAAGAGCTTTTGCGCGTTTTTAAAAATATATTACCTACGGTTCCCCGCTACTGCCGCGTTACCCGTGTTGTTCGCGACATTTCGGGTGCCGATATAGTTGCCGGTAATAGAAAGACCAATTTCAGACAGATAGCAGAAGCAGAGCTGGAAAAAGATAAGACAGTTCTTAAAGAGATACGCTCCCGCGAGATCAAAGATAAAAAAATAAATAGGGACGATCTTGTATACAAAGAGACCGTATATCCGACCGCCGGTACAAAAGAATACTTTTTAGAGTTTGTGACGGAAGACGACAAAATCGCGGCTTTCCTCAGACTTTCTTTGCCGGAGAGGCAGGCTAAAGTGACGGAAATTGCCGGTTCGGCAATGATAAGGGAAATTCACGTTTACGGTGATAGCGTTGTAGTAGGTCAGGAAGAAGAAGGAAAGGCTCAGCACGTGGGATTAGGCAAGGAACTAATAAAGAAAGCCTCAAGTATCTCCCGCGGCGCGGGTTTTAAGAGGCTTTCAGTAATTTCCTCGGTAGGAACCAGGGGTTACTACTCCGGAATTGGTTTCTCACAAGGAGCCTTATATCAGCATTTAGAACTTTAAAAGCTCTTCGGCGTACTTACCTATTAAAGGTAAGGGTTGTTTCTTTTCAGAAGCGGCGTTAAGTATTCCCATGACCCAAAGGACCACGAGTGCCATCCACGCGAGCATTCCTACTATCCACCCGATAAAGGGTATAGATGATATCACTCCTATTCCTACTCCAACTAACAAGATGAGTATCGATTGCTTAACGTGATACTTAACAAAATCGTTGTCTTTGTATTCTGTAAGGAGAGGAAGGAAAAATATGAAATAGGCCACGATAGCCATTATTTTTGAGTTATCTGCCGGGCTGCTTTCAGGCGCGAGTGCGCTCTCAGGCTGGAACCCGTTGTCTGTCGGTTCTGCTACTTGATTTTCGTCCACAATATCACCTCCTCAGAATACTTAAATATTGCTACTCAAGGCATACGTAGCCAATTGCTATTATTTATCAGATTCAACTATCTCTACACTTAATATCTTAACAGGTTTTACGGGTTTTGAGGCTTCCCCGCTTGAGCTTACCATTACTTCTGCCCCGGCAATTTTATCCAATACTTCCAGGCCTTCGCTTACCTTGCCGAATATCACATAATTTTTTTGCAGGGGATAGTCTTTGTGCATTATAAAAAACTGACTTCCGTTGGTATTCGGACCGGCGTTAGCCATGGCAATAGTACCCCTGGTGTATTCTCCGTCAAAAGGTTCGTCAGCGAAGCTGTAACCGGGCCCTCCAGCTCCTGTACCGTCAGGATCCCCGCCCTGTATCATAAAATCCTTCATAACTCTGTGAAAAATCACGTTGCTGTAGAAATTGTCCCGTGAAAGGGTGACGAAATTGTTTACTGTTACAGGAGTTTTATCGGCATAAAGGTCAATTTTAAGTACACCCTCTGTTGTTGTCATCACCGCAGAATATTTTTTACTTAAATTTAAGTTCATTTTTGGAGGCTCCTTCTGAATATTTCCCGTAGGATTAATTTGATAATTTTCTTTTTCCGACGCACTGGATTCTTCTGTGTCCAGTTTTTGTAAAACGTTCTGTGCCTTTTTCTCTTCTTTTGTGGGTCCTTCGGGAATTTTGGAACCAAAAACGGCCAGCCCTATCAAAAGAAGAATTGGCACAAGTAATGCTATGTATACAGCTTTATTGTTCATACCTTAAAAGGCAGGAAAGCGTTCAGATGGTTACTTCCAGAATCTCCACCTCAAGCCGCCGTCAACCTTATCTTTATACAGAACAGTAAAAAGACAGGCTAAAATTATTACGTCTAAAAGGAATCTGATTTCATCTTTCGATGAGACTTCTTCTTCCCATATACCGTTCGTGTATGCCGACAATAATAGCAAAATAATTAAAGTAAGTGTAGCTAACCACCCTTCCCACGAAATAGGTGCAAAACCGTAACCGAGCCTTTTAGGTCTGAACCAGAACTTTTTCATAAATTAAGTATACAAAAGATGTCAAAAATCTAATAAACTTTAGGTGTGAGCCCAAGACACTTTTTAACCGATCCCTGTACTTTGGTCGTTTTTACCTACGCACCTGCGGGGCTGGGACACCTCCGCGTTACCAATTCGTTGTCCGCAGGCCTTCCTAAGGGAGTTAACACCGTACTTTTAGGCTCCTCGGACAAGGGTATTGAAGCTATTCACAAGTTTATAAGCATTCATGTTATTACCAGACGGTTGATGGAGTGGTTTCAACGCGGGCGTCCTCAAAAAATATTTACCTATTTCTATAGGAAATACTTAAGATCGGGTTCGGATGAAATGAGAAGAAAAATCGAAGAGATTTTTGAACAGCAGGTTGATGTCCCGAAAACTTTGGTAATTGTTGCGACACATTTCGGGTTAGCTCACAAAATCGCCGCGGTAAAAAAGGAGATCGAGAATAAGACGGGCGCAAAAATTATATTGGTTGTTCAGGTTACTGATGATACGCCACAATACATTTGGTACGTACCCGGGGCCGATATGATATTTGTTCCCAGCAGAAACACAATGTTCGAGCTAAAAGAATACGCATTAAAAAGCAACCTGGAAAAAGTGAAAATAGAAGTGCTTCCCTACCCTGTAAATCCGTTAATGAGTAAAAAGCTAAGTAGTAAAAATATGGAAAAACGCGAGAGGCAGATGTCTGCCGATACGGGTGAGGTTATAGATTTTTGTTTGCCTGTTCCCGGAGCCGCTGTGGGAATGGATTTTCTCCATCACCTGATTCCCCAGCTTCAGTCTAAATACTCCAACTTCCGGTTTCATGTTGTGTGTAAAGAAGCGCCTTTTACACGCAAGTTTTTGCAGGAGGTGAAATCTTTCCCGAATGTGCTTTTGCACACCTCAAAACATGACCGTGAGATTGTGGACGTTTACGAAAAAATCTACGAAGAAAATGTTATTTCTTTTGAGGTCACAAAACCCAGCGAACAGTCATTTAAAGCACTCTACGATTTTGACATGCTGGGCGGTTCGCTTCTTCTATTTTCAAATCCTGTCGGCCGTCAGGAAAGGGACAACCTGGATTTTTTACGAAGGCACGGACTTATATTTGACCAAAAGACGATGCTAAGGCTTTGGGAGTACGCAGATGAAGGAAAGTCTCTAAGCGGTTCATTAAAAGAAAGACTAATACCCGAAGGCAAAGCAATCAGATGTCTTCAGTTGCCCTTCGGTTCACAACGTGCTGCTAATTTTATTTGGTGGTGTATGAAAAACAGAGTGTTCGAGAGTATCCTCCAAAATTATTCGAAAGCGGCTGCCAACAAGGATTCCGAAACTCGTTCTAACGGAGTTGACCTTTTTTGGTCTAAGGTATCTTTGCTAGTATAATAAATGTATGGAAAACACTCCCCCAAAAAAACTTCCGTTGACCGGAATCTTAATAGCTTTTATTGTAACGGCGGCATTTCTAAGCGCCGTCATTTTTTTACTAAAGGACTTCAAACTGAAGATCGAACCTACGGAGCAGGTTGAACTGGACATCACCGAAGTTGAAAAAGAACGGGGAGTAGGTGTCATAACCGGTTCTCTAGGTTATCCGAGTGAAGGCATACCGGAAAACATGGAAGTATGTGCCGTTGAAATTGTCGGTATGGGAGCGCATTGCAGTAACGAACATATAAAAGATGTGTCATTTACGTACGGTGTGGGTTACCGTCTTACTCTTCCTGCGGGCGAGTATTATGTTTATGCTTATTTGCCAAACCTACCGGATGCGGTAGGTCAAACCTATAAAGCTTACTATTCCGAATTCGTGACCTGCGGAATGGATGTATCCTGCGCGAGCCACGAACCGGTTAAAGTTATGGTAAAGCAGGGTGAGGTCACTCAGAACGTCGATCCTCAGGATTGGTATAAGTAAATGTACATATCTGTAGACATGGGTGGTACAAAAACCCGAATAGCCTCGTCCGAAGATCTTGGTAGCCTTTTGAAGGTAAAAAGATTTTATACAAATAAGAATCCCGCCACTCAAAAACAAATAATAGCTTCAGGAATTCACGAACTCACTTCAGGAAACGAACCTGCTTTTGTTTGTTTTGGCGTACCGGGAGTTGTTGACAGACAGACGGGTAACTTTGGAAGTGTTCCCAATTACAAGGATATAAGCGGAAAACCTTTTACTTCGGTTTTGGATGAAAAATACCTGAAACAGGCTTTTGTTGAGAACGACGCCACTTTGGGGGCAATAGGAGAGGCTATTATAGGCGCAGGTAAGTACTTTCAGCGCGTGGGTTATTTAACATTCGGCACCGGTACGGGAGGCGCACTTGTTACTAAAAATGCTTCCGGAGGGTTCGGGTATGTTAGCGATGAGCCCGGCCACGTAGTTATAGTAACAGGAGGCCGTTTGGCCCCGGCGTGCAACCACACAGGATGTATGGAAGCTTACACATCCGGGCGTTCGTTTGAAGCCCTGTTCAATATGAAACCTCAGAACTGTTCAGACAAAAATGTATGGGCAAAGTGGGCTGAGTACGTAAATCTGGGGTTAAGTAAAATTCACGCACTTTGGAAATGTGACGTGTTTATTATTGGAGGAAGTATGGCGCTGGAGTACGATTTGTTTGCCGAGTTTTTGAAAGCTCCCGTGCCTGTTGTCAGATCATTAACGTTAGATGATGCCGGTGTATACGGCGGGCTTGTACTTACTAAACAAATTTTAACTTCAAGGTAAGGGGAAGCAAGTTCTCACTTCTGATTGAAAATAGCTTTAGCCATATCCCAGTATGTTGGCATTCCGTTTTGTTCTTTTTCCCAAAGCCACCACTCTACTCCCCAAAAATAAAGATCACGGAACCCGCTTTTTTGAGCGTAGGTTATTGTCGATAAAAAATCGGTGACCGACATTGTCTGATTTTTTTCCTCACTGGTAAGCCTCGAATTTATTCTGGGTCCCCAGGGTTCGGCTTGGAGTTCCGTAACAATAATTCTTTCAATTGGGACGCCCGTCATGTGAGCACGTACCGCGTATGACCAGTGGGACAGGGGGTACTGAAAGTAAAAGGCGCTTTTTGTAAGAGTTCCCCAAAAGTCGTACCAGATCTTTCTATACATTGATATTCCAAGGTAATCGGCCATCTGGTAACTGGGAAACCAAAAACCGCCCTCGCCGCTGTCCTGGATAAGGATAGGCCTTTCGTCCAATGCCCGTACCAATTCCACCTCATGTTCGAGAGTAGACTTTTTGATAGTAAGACATTCGCCGAAAGGAAAAAACGGCTCATTTTCTACCTGCCACATTTTTACCGAGTTGTAGCTTTGAAGTTCCATCACGGTTCTTATTATGTATTCAAAAAGTTCCTTATCCCTTTCATCCTCACTGCTCATAGCTTTCCACCAGCTCGGTTCAAAACATTCCGGGTATCTCGGAACTTTACGTCCGATTGCCAGTATTACATTTGCGTTTCTTTTATCTGCCTGTTCAAGCTGCCACTTTATATCTTTGTAGTTATAAATTTCGGGAGTAACTTCTATTTCGTCCCAATAAGCGATGAGTCTTAAATTTCGTGCTCCAAGATCGTCGAGAACTTTTATATAGGCGTCCTTCCAATCAAGTCCTATCTGGTAAGCGTACTTACTTGAAAATGTAACACCGTACTTGTTGTCGTTTCTTTGTTCAGGTTTTAGAAAATAAAAAAGTACAAGAGGAAGTGCGATTATAACTACAAGTGCGAGAAGAACGATACGGGTCAGGTTTAATCCGAAAAGTTTTCTAATGTATTCCCAAGCTTTTGACGCCTGTTTTTTAAGGGCAGTTTGTCGGTGGAACATACGGTTACTTTACTATTCCATTCTTACATATTTCGGCATAATCATAAAAGGATTTTCTTGGTATACGTTTTAATCCGTTTTCGCGGTCAACCTCTATTAGTCCGAATCTGGGCCAAAAACCGTGGTGCCACTCGTAATTGTCCAGCAGACTCCAGTAGAAGTATCCTTTAACTTTTACTCCGTGCGAAAGAGCTGCGTGGACCTGAGTCAGCATTTTTTTAATGAAGTCGGTTCTTTGTCTGTCGTGGCTGTCTGCTAAACCATTCTCAGTTATAAAAACAGGCAAATTGTATTTTTTCAAACTCATGAGGACTTTGTACAAACCGTCGTAGTTTATCCACCACCCCAGGTCGTTGACCGGGTTGTCAGGATTTCGGATTCTAAGTTTTACAACTCTATTTGTGAAGTAATAATTGAGTCCGATAAAATCGAGGTTTTTAGATATAGGCTTTAAGAAGAAGTGGCTATTAAAGAAATATAGGATTTTTGCGATAAATTTATCGAGAACGGTGTAGCTCGAATATTCATACCACGAAATATTTTTCACAATTCCTACAGGTTTATTACACACTTCCTTTATTTTTTTATAAGCCGCGTTGTGAGCCCGGATCATATTTATCTGAACGATTAGAGCCAGCAATAGCGATTTTTTTTGAGGGGGCCATGTTCCCACTAAGTAGGACATGGATGCGTAAACCTGAGGTTCGTTTATTGTTGCAATAGTGTCGCAGTATTCTCCCAGCGACTCAGCGCATTTTTTGGAATACTCCGCAAACAGTCCCGGGGTTTTAAAATTTAACCATCCTCCGGTCTCTGCCAACCAAATAGGATTAGTAAAATGATGGAACGTTACAAATGTTTTTAACCCTTTTTCTTTTGCTGCCTTTAATACCTTCGTATAATGCTCAAGAGCTTTGGTATCGTAAGTTCCTCTTCTCAGCTCTATTCTCGCCCACTCTATGCTTACTCTGACGGCGTTAGAGTTTAATTGTTTGCATAACTCAAAATCTTCGGAGTATCTATTGTATGAGTCACACGCCTGTCCGGAGGCTTCTAAAGGCAGATCTCTCCGCCCGTCCTTTTCCACTTCCCATTTCCACCAGTCACAGTTTGTGTTGTTGCCCTCTGTCTGGTGAGCTGATGTTGCGGTGCCCCATATAAAATCTTTCGGAAACTCCATGTTTATAGTATACATTCGGTGTACTCACTGAGGAAGAGAATTTACATAACGTGGTAAGTAAGTATAATTGTAAATATGAAACTACTGCTAAAGTTAGTGATCGCTACGTTAGCTATTTTTGTTGCTTCCCGTATAATTCCCGGCGTCGTTGTGGATGATTTGGTTACGGCTGTCATTGTAGCGATAGTTCTCGGAACGTTGAACCTGTTCGTAAAACCTATCCTTATTCTTCTAACCCTTCCTATTAATATAATAACCTTCGGGTTGTTTACTTTTGTAATCAGCGCTTTTATTGTTCTTTTTACGTCTTCCCTTGTACCCGGATTTCAGATAGCAAGTATTTGGGCGGCCCTTTTGTTCAGTATTGTTGTTTCGATAATAAACTCATTTCTTAACAGAGTTGTCGATTAAACTGCCCGGATGCACTCAGGAAAATTTACTAAAATCATTGCCACTCTCGGTCCTGCCAGTAGTTCTGAAAAGGATATAAAAGAGCTTATCTCAGCAGGTGTCAATTTTTTCCGCTTTAATCTCAAGCACGCCGATACAGCCTGGCATTTGGAGCATATTAAAAAAGTACGTGATGTAAGTGGAAATCTCGGGATTAGCATAGGGGTTATCGTAGATTTGCAGGGACCGGAATGTGTTTTGCATATTCCCGGGTCAACAGAGCTTGAACTCAAAAAAGATGAATTGCTAAAAATCCCCGCAGATGTCTTTTTAAGTCCTCCGGAAGTTTACAGCCAGCTGGATCCGGGAGATGTTCTGGTAGTAGACGACGGAAAAATAGAATTTGTTGTAGACGGTAAAAAAGAAGACCTTTTTTTAAACGTCCTAAGTGCGGGACTATTAAAATCAGGCAAAGGTGTTTCTTTTATAAAAAAGAAGATATCTGTTCCCACTATCAACGAAGAGGAAAAAGAAAAAATAAAGGAATTTCTTAAAGTTGCACCCGAATTTTTTGCTTTATCTTTTGTCAGGAATCATGAGGATGTTGAAAATCTTTCTAGGTTTTTGACCGAAAACGATTCGAGCGCAGGTCTCATTTCAAAAATTGAAACCCAAGGCGCAGTTGATGACCTCGATCTTATTGTTGAAAAAAGTGACGGGGTAATGGTGGCAAGGGGCGACCTGGGAGTAGAAGTATCTCTCGAAAAAATCACTTACTATCAAAAGAAAATTATCGAAAAATGCAGGGCGTCCGCAAAGCCCGTAATAGTGGCAACTCAAATGCTCGAGTCCATGACTACAAATCCATCTCCTACCCGTGCGGAGGTTTCCGATATCTCTAATGCAGTGCGTGACGGTGCCGATGCGGTAATGTTATCGGGCGAAACAGCGGTAGGAAAATATCCCGTCGAGTCGGTTAAATTTATGCATAAGATAGTTAGTTTCAATGAAAAAGCTTTTCGTGTGCCGCCGGCTCTTGAATTTTCCGAAGACAGAACATTTAGTATTGTTAAGGCGGCTGTAGATATAATCAGGTCGGACAACGGGCGCTCTATTTCAAAAATACTGGTCGCTACGGAAACAGGAAAATCGGCGCGTATATTTTCTTCCTTCAGACCAGAGATACCGATAATTGCATTAACTCAGAATGAGGACACGTTGAAAAAATTGGGTTTGTCGTACGGCGTCCTTCCACATAAAATTGAGTTTCCCGAACACGGGCTTGTGGATGTTACCGAGATTGCGCACGAGTTACAAAAAAGAGGAATTCTTTCTAAGGGCGAAAACATCGTCGTTGTACATGGAAAAAGATGGCAGGATCCGGGCAATACGAATTCGCTCTATATTTTTAATGTCAGCTAGTCACATGGAACTCCCCAAACACCAAGTTTATTAATTTTTGCGGTATCCTGAGCATCTATGAACATACGCTTATATTTGTAGTCTTTGTCGTATGTGTATTCTTTGGCAGCGCCGATTTCTACCATTTCCGCGTTCACGTTCAGCCCGCTACCTGTATGGATGTACCGTAATAGCCGGCCGTACTTGTCTTTGTTACCCTGCGTGGGATCTTCCTCTAAAAATACAGTCTGGCCGGCAAGCAGTTTTTCCATCTCGGTCCTGCTCCAGTCTCCCCTGCAGTCGTTTGCTTCGGGGGCGTTTATTCCTATAAGGCGGACACTTTGCTCGGTGTTCTCTAAAAGTACTTTTACAGTGTCACCGTCAACTATTTTGGTGAGAACTACCTGATTTTTACTGCCGGAATAGGTTTGGGTTGATGAGTCGCTGGCCGGAAGGACTTTGGGAAGTTGTTTGAGAGCGCTATAAAGGCCAAAGCCCGCGAAGAAAACTACCAGAACATAGCCGAGCAGGTAATAAAATTTCTTAAGTTTTGGTCTTTCGCCGTCGTTCACACCACTAGTATAAGTTATATTTACGGTCGTGCGTACAATCTCTTAAAAAATGCCGGGCCGCGCGCTAATTATTCTACTTTTAGTGTGCCGACCATTCCCATTTTTCTGTGTTCGCCCACCGAGCAGTAGAACTCAAATACTCCGGCTTTGTCGACCGTGAACGAAACAGTATCCGTTTCTCCGGCCTGTATTACTTTTGTTGCTGCGTTGAATTCATCTATTTTAAAGTCGTGAATACCTTCGACGTTCTTAAATTCTACTGTTACTTTGTCGCCGACCTTAGCCATTATTGTGTTGGGTGAAAATTTATAGGGACTTCCTTCAATTACTATTTTGACTTCGTTTTGTATTTGTGTTGCCTCCTCTGTGACCGGTTCCGGCTCTTCCTGTTCATCTACAGTAGTTTGAACGTTGGCCGTATTAGTGTCTGTGGCTGTAGTCGAGGGTTTATTAAATAGAAAATATACCCCCACGACGGTCAAAATTAATAATAAAGCGAGATATGGGAACTTTTGATTTTTTGATGTTTCTGGTTCCATAAATATCCTTGCTTAAATTAAATATCTATTCAGTAAAATATACACAAATAGACAACTGTCTATATAATACACTAAATCAGACTTAACGCAACCCCACGGAGCCTGTTTGACTATAAACGACTCATAGTGTAATATCTACTGTTTCGATGATTCCTGCCGCAAAGGCTTAAATAAAGGGCTTAAATAATAATTTAAGTAAGCCTTCCCTACCTTACCAACTATTTGCTGCGAGATGTAGCAACTTAAAAGTAAGAAGGGGGTGAGTAACATGAAAAAGGCCATAATATCAATGGCTGTAGTAGCTGTAGCGATTGGTTTACTGTTTACAGTAAAAACCAAAGCCGCTGCAATTACAGGTAATGGGGCGCCTAGTGGAGCTCATTATAATCTAAACATTATAGGAGTTTCTAAAGACAAGGCCGCTTTAATGGATTCCAGCAGCGGGCATAGAATTTTTGTTCCGCTGAGCGGGAAAATAAAGATAAACCTTTTACCCGGAACCGGGTTTGCAGTACTAGATGCAAACGGTACCGATGGTAATGGAGCTACATTTAGTTTGCCTAATCCCGATGCCGATAATGACGGTGTAACTTCTTACACTGTTTGGGCGAGAGCTTTAGGTAAACCAGGTGGTACATCCACCACAACTCCGTGTGCATATCTTGACGGTGTTGAGTACTGCTCAACATCAAATGTTGTGTTGGTTAGAGAAAAGGGCAAAAGCTCTTTTACTAACGTAACTTCACAACTCCTGTATGTATACGCCGACCTTACCGGAGACGGAGTTGACGAAAGATACCCGTTGTTTGATCCTAGACTTCAGGATTATTTCTGGGACTACGACAATAACGGATTAAAGGTAGCGCAATTTAGGTTCTATCAGAACTAATTTGGCGGATTAAAGCGGTTTGTTTGGAAGGAGGCCTCAGGTAGTTCGGCTATTTTAGCAAATTACCTGTTTTCGTTTGCATTTTTGTTTGTACAAGCAGCCCGTTCTAACTACGGGCTGCTTTCCCTTTTAATCCTATTGAACTTAGTGACCTTTTCCCTGTACAATTCATACATGCCTAAAAATTTGAAAAAGAAGACCTATACCCTCTATTCTCTCCATTTACCAATTTTGATAGCCATTTTTGCCGTTATTGCAGGCGGAGCCTACTTAATTTCTGGCGGACCGGTGGACGGTACTCCTCAGGTTCAGGGCACAAAAACTCAAAAAATTACCCGTTCTCTCAAGAATTTACTGTCTAAAAAGGGCGAAGAATCTGCTTCTTCCAGTATGAAAGCCACCGTTTCTGTGGGAAATACCGGCGATGAGCATATCAAGATTGTTAAGCAAGTTTCAAAAGAGTTAAAAACTGTAGCAGACACCGAAAAAGGAAAAGGTAACGAAGAGGTAAGCGACGAATTAACTACTATAGCTGAGGAACAAGAGGCAACTGCAGAGGAAACAGCCGAGGTTTTAGAAGAAGTAGTAAACGAACCTAAATGGAAGACAGTTCTTGTAGGTCCTGACTACAAAAATTTAGGGCAGCTGAGAAGCACCCTCTCGCACAATACGAACGCGATAAGAAAATTGATTAGGACAACAGAATCCTTAGGAGTTGGAGGAACAAGCCCGGCGTTACAAACCAGCCTGACTTTATTAAATGAACAAAGAGCTACCTTAATCTCTGTAATAAAAGCCGGAGAAAGTCAGTTTAGTATTCTGGGATGGGTTTCAAAGCTACTCTCAGGTTACACCCCTGCTCCTATTGAAGATGACGTCGGCGATGAAACAGAAGGAACAGACAGTTCTGCCCCATCAGATGAACTCGAGGGTATTGGAGAAACAGAGCCTTCTTCCTCGGATACAACAGAGACAGGAACAACCGAACCCGGATCAGGTGAAACTGAAACTCCTGAATCTAATCCCGGGAGCGGGATTGAAATTCCTTCAGCAGTCTGACGGAATACCTCTCTAGCTATTTAATTAGATTATTGAATTCTTGGGTTGCCCTTATTATATGTATTGGAACACCTTCCCGTTTTATCTCTGAAATAACAGGAAACGAGGTCTGGTAGGCGGAATCCTCTGTCTCTTGCCTTAACCGTTCTTTGAAGGTGTCGCAAATTATCAAATCCGCGTCACGGGACCTCCCGACCAATTCAAACTTGAATTGGGAATAGTAAACTACCGCGAATTGGTTGTCGCACGCGTAAACCTTTAAACCATTTACACCGTTTTTCTCAACCCCCTCAAGCACTAACTGCGCAGATTCTTTGTAGGCCGCTCCCCAATAATCCAACTCATACTCATTTTCAATACCTCTCAAACCTCCGGCCAGTTCGTTATAGTAGATGTATTCATAAGGGTGCAGATGTACTGTTCTCAGAAGCGTGAAAAATAAATAAGCCAAAACCGTCCCCAACAAAATATATTTATGTTTTCTTTTTGCGGCTTCGAATCCGTCTATCAAAAAGAACGCCGCAAGTAAGACCAGGCAGACCGCAAAATATAAAAAGTGCCTGATTCCGTTGTAAACCACAGGGTGTAACACAATATAAATAATAAAATTAATAAGGACGGTTGTTGTTATTACTGATACCGGGTGTGAAATACCGTAGCGGAGCTTTTTTCTAATTGCCAAAAACAGTCCTGATGCTATAGAGGCCAAAATAATAAGAGGTAATTGAATTGATAACAAAAGAGGTAAGTAGTGCCACGGCCTTTCTTCTTTTGAAAGGAGGCTGCCCATGTACAGTATCTCGTGGTCCCAGTTTTGGAATCCTGAAGCGTCAGTAATTGTATAGACAAGGTTGGTGAAAAAATTTGCTCCTACGAAAGGCACACTTAAAACCCAAACGAAGAATGAAAGAAACAAAATGATTAGAGAGTTTAAAATAGTTTGTCCTACCCCTTTTTTGTCAGCTATAGCCCGGTACATACTAAGCAAAAAATAAGTAGCAAAAAGCGAGAGACCCACTACTCTGGTACTTTGAGCTAATCCGAAGACAACCCCCAGTGTAAGAATTTCGACGGATTTATTTCCCGGCCTTTTCAAAAAGTACGAAATGAGAAGAGTTCCAAGCAGGAAAATTGTCGCGAACGGAATATCCTTGGGATTTGCAGGAATGTGCCCACTTACTGCAGGTGTAAGCAACAATAGAACCGGGCCTACAACTGCCCTCAAACTGTCCTTGTACACTATATATAGGAGCGAGTAGGCAAAGATGAAGAGGAAAAGGCCGGCAAGCAGGTTTAGCAGATGGAACCACTCGAAGTAGTATTTCGGGTTTAAAAGATTTAATACTGCGGTGTATGTTCTGGAGTAGGTGCTGAACAGGGGCAAATGTCTGGCCTCAATTCTGTCAGGTTTGTCGTTCACAAGTTTATCTACATAATCGGGGGAGGTGGGTGTTGCAAGATAGGTTGTAAGATACTTTCCGGAGTCGTACTCCACTTTTTCGTCGTACGTTACGCCGAAGTCTTTATACAGCAGGAACGAGAGCAACAGATAAACGGCAGAGAAAAGAAGAATATATACGTGCTTTTTTATGAACGGCCCCGGTATTTTTATCAATCTCATCAGTTTTGCAGTATTATTCGCAGTTGAAGTTAGTTAAACATTCAGCTTTTTGTTCTTCGGTTTCCATTAAATTACAGACAGCGCACATATTTCCGGTATCTCCGGGCGCCTGTAAATTTTTTGTCAGTTCTGACATGTCGGTAAACTCTACATCTGCGGGTAGTTCAAATACAGACGGATCGGCAATCCAGGGAAGGCATTTGTAGTCCATCTTTTCCTGAAGAGCTTGGGCTTCTGCAGGTACTTCACCTGTAGTATCTTCACCGGACATAATTTTTTCGTCGATTGTAATTTTTATTCCTGTCGGGGAGTTTGAAGTCCAGGTGTACATTGTGTTGTCCATTGATATAAAGTGGCTATCTATTCCCGGTCCGGTATCACCCGAAATCATAATTGTGCTGTCACCTCTCATTTTGCTGCCTGATACCATGATTGTCCCTTCCACACCCGGCTTGTTTACTTCTTCATCAACCGTGTAAGTACATTTAAGTGACTTGCCCAGACTTAACAAATCTGTAATTTTTCCTGAAATAAGGCCCTGATCGTCTTGCGTATTATTTTCTGTTAATTGTTGGCTGGGTAGAATTTGATCCCCAGGCGCTGCCTGTTTCTTCATTGCTCCGTAACCAAAATAAACTCCTACTAAAAGCAAAATTGCTAGCGTTACTATTAGAAAAATTTTTCCTGTTTTCATAATTTGATTATACAACATTGCCCTGATTCACCTGAAACTACGCAGTCAACCGAAACTAACTTAGTTCCTGCTATAGAGCCTGCCGGAGTTTTTCTTTTTTTAATAATATATGCTAGTATGTTGGCTCTGAGATATGAAAAAGTTTATTGCCCTTATCTTTTTAATTTCCATTACAATTGCAGCCGTATATTTATTACGTACGGGTAATTCTGCGGCCGGCACCACGAATGTTACGTCTCCGTATACAGGAGCTGAGAAAAAAGCTGAAGAACCCGTTTACGTTTCCCCTATAAGTATTGATTATCTAAGAACCCTAAAAATAGACTCACCCGCCCCCGTTATTGAAGAAGAGCTTTCCGACGGCTCAAATTATAAAAAATATGTTGCCAGTTACACCAGTGAGGGAAATAAGATATACGGGTATCTGACTGTTCCGGTTGGGACACCGCCCGAAGGTGGTTATCCGGCAATTGTTTTCAACCACGGTTATATTCCTCCGGCTCAATATGTTACTACGCAAAACTATGTTTCCTACGTAGACAGTTTAGCCAGAAACGGCTTCGTGGTCTTCAAAATCGACCTAAGGGGACATGGGAATTCCGAGGGTAACGCCACAGGCTCGTATTTCTCGTCTGCATATACAATAGACGCCATAAGCGCGGTCAAAAGCCTTCAGAAATACGAAAATGTGAATCCGGAAAAAATAGGGATGTGGGGGCACAGTATGAGCGGAAACCTTGTACTTCGGACAATGCTCGTGTCGGATGAAATAAAAGCAGGAGTAATTTGGGCAGGGGCAGTTTATAGTTATGAGGATTTTGCGAAGTACAGCATAAGTGACAATAGCTATATGCGCAGGCCTCAACAACCGTCGGAGCAGCGGGAGGACCCACACCGTGAAAATTCTCCTGAGGTTCAGAAGTTACGCGAAAACCCGGAAGAATTAGATTTGAATAGTGGTTTTTGGACTTCGATTTCTCTTACAAAAAACATTAATTATTTATCGGGGGCACTCGAACTTCACCACTCGGTTAATGATGATGTTGTTGATATAGGATATTCAAGAGACCTTGTCAAAGTGTTAAAAAGTGCGGGTAAAGATTATTCTGTGTTTGAGTATGATGGCGGGGGTCACAATATAGTGTCTCCTTATTACGAAACGGCAATGCAACGGACCGTAGACTTTTTCAAAGAAAAACTTTAAATCTCATCTTGCGCCGGTAGAACCGATCCCTCCTCTGTCAGTGTTTCCCAGTGAGTCAACCTCTTCCAGTTCCATTTTTTCGTAATTTATCACGGATATTTGGGCTATTCTTGTGCCTTTTTCTACTGTAACGGCGGCTTCCGTGACGTTGTAAACAATCAACTTATATTCGTCGTTGTCTCCGATGAAATCCGAGTCTCCTATTCCGATCCCGTTGGCCGGAATAAGTCCAAGTTTGTGTGTTGAACTGCGCGCGGCTAAAAGCACCCAGCAACCCTGAGGAATTTCAAGAGCAACGTTGAGCGGAATGTATCCCAACGAATGCGGTTGAATTACTGTGGTCTCTCTGGCTGATAGATCCATGCACGCCGCACCTTTTGTTTTATATTCGGGCAACGGAATAGTTTTATCAAATCTTTTTATTTTTATTTTCATTACAGAAGTTTATCACGCGGAGATATTTTAATTATCTTGTCGTCTCCGTCCTGAACCGTTCCCCGCCCGTCTTTATTGCTGGTTCCTATATATAAGTAGCCGTCAGGTCCGGCAGTAACAATTCTTATTCTTCCGTATATTTTTTCTAAACTTTTGGCTAACGTATAAGATTCAGCATCGGGATCCAATTTATACAAAGTCTCGCCGCGGAGTCCTCCGAAATAAAGACTATTTTTAAAAAACGCGAGTCCGGCGGGAGCCCAGGTTTCTTTTGAGCCGGAGTTGATAACAGGGGTTTCCATACCTTCGGCTGTCTCAGAGCCTTTAATGACGGGCCAACCGTAGTTCTTACCTTTAACAATTAAGTTAAGTTCATCGTAGCCTGTTTCCAGTCCTGAAGGACCGTGTTCCGTCGCCCAAAGGCGTCCCGAACTATCCCACGCTAAACCCTGTGGGTTACGGTGTCCGTAGGAATACACTTCGTTACCGAAGGGATTGTCACCGGGGGCTGAACCGTCCTTATTAAGTCTAAGTATTTTTCCCGCGAGGGATTTTGTGTCCTGCGCAGCATTAGGATTTCCGGCATCGCCGGTTGTTACGTAAAGATAGCCGTCAGGCCCGAATTTAATTCTTCCTCCGTCGTGAAAAACGTTTGCGGGGATGTTACCAAGAATAGTAAATTTGTCACTCAGCGCGCTGTCCTTAAAAATATATCTGTCGACGACATTGTAAATATTGAGTCCGGCACCAGTGGTGTAGCTAAGGTAAATATAGTTATTAGATTTGTACTCAGGATCTACCGCAAGTCCCATCAAACCTCCCTCGCCGCGTTCGACAACGTTTTCGATTTTTATTCTGGTGATTTGGTCTCCGCGGATTACCACCAGGTTGCCCGGCCTTTCGGTTATTAGTAAATCACCGTTAGGTAGAAACGCCAATTCCCACGGTGTATCAAGGTTTTCGACGATTATCCGCGGTTCACCGGAATTTAAATTTTCAGGTACGTTTGTAGGAACAATCCGGGTCTCAAAAATCTTTTTAGGTTTCAAAGACGGGTAAATAATAATTAGAACCGTGCACAAGATTAACGCCGCAGCGACCGTTACCTTTTTCATAACAGTATTATACAAAATTTACCCGGCCTGGAATTTGCATTCACAGGCGCAGGTGATATTATCCCTATACACAAACTGTCTTGCCTATGAAATACAACTCCCTTACTCCCGAAGAAAAATTAGTTATAGAAAATAAAAGCACTGAAACTCCGTTTACCGGAGAATATGATGCTTTTTATGAAGAGGGCGTATTTATTTGTAGAAAGTGCAACGCTCCCCTATTTTCTTCAAAGTCTAAGTTCGACGCCGGCTGTGGGTGGCCTTCATTCGATGAAAATTATCCTGATGCGGTGAAAAGAATTCGCGATGCTGACGGAATGCGGACCGAAATTCAATGTGCAAACTGCGGAGCTCATTTAGGTCACGTTTTTGAGAACGAACATCTGACGGACAAAAATACCAGACATTGCGTGAATTCTATTTCGATGCGTTTTGTACGAAGCGGCGAAAATTTACCGGAGGTTATTTATGAAAAATGAACTTTCGACAGCTACTCTAGCGGGAGGTTGTTTTTGGTGTACTGAAGCCCTTTTCAAGAGGCTTGAAGGCGTTAGCGAAGTATTGCCCGGGTACGCGGGCGGACACGTAGACAGCCCTACTTACGAAGAAGTGTGTAGGGGTGACACGGGACATGCGGAAGCTATTCAGATAAAGTTTGACCCGGCAAAAATTTCTTATGGAAAAATACTTGAAGTGTTTTGGAATACTCACGACCCCACTACAATAAATAGACAAGGTCATGACACCGGACCACAGTACAGATCTGTAATCTTTTATCACGGTGAAGAACAGAAAAAAGTTGCCGTAGAATCAAAAGAGGAAATCGAAAAGTCGAAAGATTATAGAAATCCGGTAGTAACCGAAATATTGCCGTTTACAAATTTCTTTGTAGCGGAGGATTATCACAAAAACTATTACGATAAAAACATGGGAAGAGCTTATTGTGATATTTCCATAACTCCAAAAGTGCACAAGCTGATGGAAAAGTACGGGGACAAATTGAAAGAGGAATATCAGTCTGTCTAAGTTTCTCAAACCGGAAGAATTAATGTAATATCCAGAAACAAATGAGGAATGTACCTGCTTTCGCCAAAGTATTAATTCTTCCATTGTTAGCTGCCGCTTCATTGCTGGGCGTGTACTATTTTTCCGGAAAAACTGACCAAAAGGCCGTTGTTAAGACCCAGGAGACAGTACAGGAAACATCTGCATTTGAAGAGGAAATAGAAACCCCGCCAATAATTGCTCCCCTACCCACGCAAAAAACCCTAATAAACGATTATCACGTTTACCAGACGTTCAATAACTGCGGACCGGCGTCCTTATCAATGGCTCTTTCTTACTACGGCATCAATGTTTCGCAAAAAACACTCGGTGATCAGCTAAGACCTTTTCAAAATCCGCAGGGAGACAACGACGATAAGGCCGTGAATCCCGACGAGCTGGGTAAAAAAGCAGAAGAATACGGACTTCTCTACTATCTCCGTCCAATGGGAACTCCGGAACTTATAAAAGAGTTTATTTTTAACGATATTCCCGTGATTGCTATAACCTGGCTTAAAGACGGAGAGTATATCGGTCACTTCCGCGTAATAAAAGGGTACGACGACAGCAAAGGCGTCTTTATACAGGATGATTCGTACCAGGGAAAAAATCTCGAGTACACGTACGGGGATTTTAACAAGTTGTGGGGCGCGTTTAATTATCAATACATAGTTTTAGTAAGACCCGGACAAAAAGAAACTGCTGAAAAGATATTAGGCGAAAATTTAAACAAAAAAGTTGCCTGGCAAAGTGCTAAAGAAGAATCGGAAAGAATTTTGGAGTCTAGCCCCGGAAGTATTTATGACCGTTTCAATCTTTCTGTAGCCGACTACTATTTAGGTGATTATGAAGGGGCGGTTGCAGCTTATGAATCGGTTGCCGGCCGTTTACCGTTTAGGATGCTTTGGTACCAGATTGAGCCGATTTTGGCGTACGAAAAGCTGGGGGACGATGAAAAGGTCTTGGAAATGACACGCAAGGTTTTGGACAACGAGAATAGGGCTTTTTCGGAGCTGTACCAGATCAGGGGGCGCGTTTTTATGAAACAGGGGGATTTAGACATTGCTAAAGAGGAGTTTGAGAGAGCGCTGTTTTACAACGGGAGTTTTGTGTTGGAAGACGACGAATTGGCGCTACTAGATTAATTATAAGGAGGTGATTACCGTGATGTATGGTTTCTACAACAACATGCACTGGGGCGGATTCGGCTGGATATTTATGCTTCTTTTTTGGATTTTATTGATTTTCGGCGGCATTGAGGTTGTCCGCATTCTTTTGCGTTCTGAAAGAGAGAACAAAACGGTTGGTGGAACAAAAGAGAAAACCGCTTTAGACATAATTAAAGAGAGATATGCAAAAGGCGAGATAGATAAAAAGGAATTTGAGGAAAAGAAGAAGGATCTAACGGATTAACTGCGCTTGTTGCGAAGGCAATGTGATACATTTTCACAGTTGTATAATGCACCTATGGAAAAAATTAAAGACGTAGAAATAATATCCGTAACACCCGAGCTTTGGGAGGTGTACAGGGACATTAGACTAGACGCACTTCAGTGTGAACCACAGGCGTTCGGTAGTAGCCACTCTAGGGAATTAGCATTTACAAAAGAACAATGGATGGAAAGAATTGCTAACCGCTACAATACTATCGTTATCGAAGACGGAAAAGCCATCGGAACTATGGGAGCCTATATTTCTAACGATGAAATTGGAAAAATCGCCAATATTGTAGGCGTTTATGTTTTAGGTAAAGCAAGAGGCAGGGGTCTCGGGACAAAATTATTTGATTTTGTGTTAGCAAAAGTAAAAGAAGACCAGGAGATAAAAAAGCTTGCCCTGACAGTAAATAAAGAACAGGAATTCGCGGTGGCTTTATACAAGAAATTTGGTTTCAAGACCGTGGGTGAAGAAACTACATTAATGGGAGACGGAATAGAACACGTTGAACTTCTGATGGAACGGAAAGCCTAAAAATTCTTCTCATTTGAGTACCGGTACAGTAAATGTTAATATGACAGCGATGCCGACCGGCAACACCGAACCGAAACGACTAATACTAAAAGTAAGCGGTGAACTATTTTCCACAAACGAATCTCACATTAGCTTTGAAAAATATAATGAAGTAGCCGGACGCCTTATCGGCATAGTTGAATCCACCGGTATACAGCTGGCCATGGTTGTGGGCGGCGGCAACATTTTCAGAGGAAGAGAACGCAGCCACGAGGTTGATAGTGCCGAAGCGGATTCAATGGGTATGCTGGCAACAGTTATAAACGGCGTAGCTTTAAGAGAAGCTTTGGTAAGACAGGGCGCCGAGGATACGAGGCTTATGACGGCGTTTCATTTACCGGATTTTGCGGAACCTTACATAAGACTAAAAGCCAGACACCATCTAAATAACCATAGAATGGTAATTTTAGCAGGGGGTTTGGGAAAACCTAACTTCTCTACCGACTCTGCAGTGGCACAATATGCCCACGAGCTCAAATGCAGTATGGTGCTAAAGGCCAGTACGGTTGACGGTGTTTACGACAAGGACCCTAAAACAAACAAAGATGCCGTAAAGCTCGGTAGAATCACGTTTCAGGAGGCTTTGGAAAGACACTTAATGGTTATGGACTCCACTGCTTTTGCTATGTGTATGCTCTCAGAAATTCCGATTTTTATTTTTAATATTCACGATTTAGAAAGAATTCCTGATATTGTGCGCGGGGATTTTTCTTTCGGCAGTCTCATTTGCTCGAAGTAACACGGCATTTAAAAAGTCTTTCACAGCACCCCTTGACATATTAAAAAAAAGTTGTAGTATAACGTCCACGTCTTTCGAAGCACTTTAAAATTTAAACGTAACGAGTTGACCACAAGTCACACCCCCGGAAAACTAACGACGGCGCGAGTCATCATTAGCAAACCCCGGAACCGGACACCAAGGCAAAGGAAAAATGGAACCGCGAATCACTATCATCCCCCCAAAGGAAAAATAGAGATACAAGGCCCCATCATCCCTACTAGTAGCGAAAGCCACTACCCCTTAAGACCAGTTGTTACACCCGTAAGGATAGTTTGGAAGTCATGAAGCAGCCTGGTGAAAACCAACTACTTCGCGGAAACTCACTAAAGATAACCGGAAGGGAATCGATAGAAGTAACCGTACTGCGACAAAGCGAAAGCCCAAATCCAGCGTGACGCCCTGCAAAGGATATCAAACAAATTTCGTAGAGAGCCAAGAGGTAACACTCAAAGCTATTTCCAGCACCACACCCTGGAACTAAGAAACAAGGCAAAGGAAAAACCGAGCTTCTGACAAGTACTACCATCCCTTTAAAAGGAAGATAGAACTCCAAAGCTTAGTAGATCCCCACTAGCCGCGAAAGCCGCTACCCACTTGCTTCTTAAGTTACGAAAGACCTGACGGATAAAAATATTAAAGTACCGAGAAGGGCACACGAGCCAGGATCAGTGAATGTATAGGAAACCTAGGGAACCCAGTCAGTAGCGCAAGCTATCATACTCCCTTAAACACCTACACAATCATAAAGTCCTGGCTCTACCCTTTTCACGGGGTATTTCCAAAAAAGAAAATTGAATAATAAAAAATACGGAGGAATCTGATTTGTGTTTTAGCACATTATCAAATCCCTCCGATTACAAAAAGGGGAACCCAGCCCTGAGGATGTCAAAGAAATATATTTTTTCCTTAACTTCAACTGCCCTATTTATAGAAACAAAAAACCGCTTGGTAGCGGTTGGGTTAATTAGTTCCGTGCGGGTCCATTAATTTTTAGACTCTTACAATAGGGCATGTTCTTCTTTAAGTATTTACTTTTGTTTTGTGTGAGTCAATGAGTTTGCGTTTTTTGCGTCTTTTACTTTTTAAGTTGACCGCTGGAACTTAATACATGGGCATATCACACCGGTATCGTGTAATTGTTACTACAACAACTGTTGTACTATATAGCACAGTTTGTTAGTATCTACCTGTGTCATACGAGGTAGATCAATCCGGAAAACTAGAAAATACATCTGTTCCTACCGTGGTGGCATTTTCTAACGGCAGCAGAAACTATTTGTATTTAAAGCCGGTTGCAAAACGAAAAATTCAACAACACTTTACGGCAATTAAAAAACCTAAAAGTTATATATACAAGACTTTTGCTTGTTTAATATACTTACTGATAAAAAGATATAAATTAGAGGGAATGTTAGTAATAGATATAGAATATCCAGGTAACATGAATCTGATAAAGTCTCACGTGTACAGGATTTTTAAAAAATATGAATTCAAAGAGAGCAAAGTTGATTTTAGATTTGGGTTAGTTGGCAAGAAGAGTCGGGCACATGAAAAGGCGCTTACAGCATTCAGATCAAAAAAATATTCACGGGCCAGTATAGTTACTTCATCGGAAGTACTAAAAATCCTTATGCAAATATAAAAAATCAGGCGTTGTTGGAAACTTAAGTGCACTTTTAAGGTGCGGGTCGGATTCCGGCCTGATTTATTAAGGTCATTATATTATTACGTTAGTTTTTGTCAATCTGGCATTGTCTATTTAGTAGTAAATGCCGAAGGTGCTTTTACGAGTATAATAAATTAATGGATCCTCAACTTAAACGTAACTCTGTATCTCCCTCCGCTTCAAAAGTAACAACCTTTCTTCTTCTCTTGTTCTACCCTCTTGGAATTATAGTTATGTGGTTTTGGCCTAAGTGGAATCTTTGGGTGAAACTGGCCCTGACTTTCCTACCCATTTTACTTGGAATCATTTACTTTTCGGTAATAGCAGCGGTTGTCGACCCTACCCTTAGCGATAAACTCAGGCCGATGAATAACTGCATTACAGCATGTAGCACAGATACGGAAAAGGATTTATGCATACGTGGATGTCAGGAAAAGTTTATTGAAGAGAATTCTTTTTTAAGGTAGGACAGCTATCTTTTTGTAAATTCCTAAACGGTTTCTTTAAGACCCAGCGTTTCCTGCACAATATTAACAATCTGTTTTGGAGTGGACTCACTTTTGATCAGATATTTTAATGCTCCCATATATAAACAGGATTGGGCATCGCGCACATCCGCAAGGCTGGTAAGAACAATTACCGGAATGTACGAGGTTGTAGCGTCTGCCTTTAAGCGCAGAAGAACCTGAAAGCCGTCCAGAACCGGCATCATTATGTCCAATAGAATTAGAGAAGGCTTTTCTTCTTTAACTTTTTGTAATCCCTCTTCTCCGTTTTCGGCCGTAACAACCTCGAACTTTTCAATGGCGAACGCGGTTTTATAGAGATTTAGGATCTCAATATCGTCTTCGATAATTAGTATTTTGGTCATGTATTTATTATTACACAGAGAACTTTGCGATGTATATACAGCGTCCGGTGTAAAAAAGAAACCACCTTTTTTGTTTATAAAAGGTGGTTTTTCGTGCTATGTGCTGTAAACCGGCTCATTAGCAACAGTACCCTCACTTTCTACTGGTCCCAAAAAATCGCTGACGAGGACTGACTTGGCGGACAGTTCTTTCAACTTTTGCAAATACGCAGAGAAAACTGTGCTGAAATCACGACCCGTCACTTCTAAACACTCCTCGCCCCTATCCCCGCACTCTTTTTCGTAGACAACGCGCCATTGTAACGTAATCATGTCCACTCCCTTCGCTATTGTATTAATTGTAGGCTTGTTATAGGTAGTTGTCTTGGGGTTTATATGATAAGAGTTGGGTGTGTTGGAATTAGTTAAATCATTTACACCCCGGGCGAAAACTTAAAAAAAGAATTTTTAACAAAAAAATACTCCGATATATTTGTGTATACCGGAGTTTTATGTCTGTTATTAACGTTTAGCCCAGGACATAAATATTCTTCCCCATCTTAAAACGGTCACTTCAGAGGTAGGCTCTATTTGAGGGTAATACTTTTTCATCCCGGAAATCATATCTTCCCTGGAGATAAAACCATCGTCGACAAAATCTTTTTCCGGTATGGTAGCGTAAGTGTAAAATTCTACGCTGGTCAGAATGGTCGCACACCCCCACGAGTCATCACTACTTACAATTCTAATCATATCATCAACCCTAAATTGTGGGCGATGGCGATTCCTGATGGTGACCTTTTTAGTGCCAACCTTTCCATTTATACCTTGAATCCCTGCCTTGTGTTCCGGTGCCATGATTAAAACTTCCATTTCGGTCTCCCTTCTTTAGTATCTTAAAGGTTTTGTTATTTACTGCGGGATTTCTCTTATTTTGGACAAGAAATGTCTACAGACTTACGAGTAAGGGTAAGGTAACACACGTGACCCTTATCCTGAACCCGTTGGAGCTCAGCTTCCGTGTTAAGTGGTCTATCAGCTATGATCGATATGTCAGACACCCAATCTTCTTTTGGCAGCGTTGCGGGAGGTGGGCAGTCAACGGCCGAATTGGAATCTCCGACGATAAGGTAGCAGTCGTTACCCATGTCCTCGACACGGTACATTTGGTACTGTACGCCGTCACGTGGGTGCGAAATCGCATAGAACCCCACTATCGTCCCCTCATTTATATATTGTTCCGGATAACTACGGTAGGGCTGGCAAGCGGCTGCAAGCAAAATAACAACGACCACAATCAAAACGATTTTAGCCTTTTTAGACACGTCATCTCTCCTCTGAGCTACACGAATCCGCAAAAAATTTATGCGGTGGTTATAAAATCTATGGGTATTATAGAATGCTACGGCAAGTATGTCAATTACTACAGGTTATATGTGACTTGAGGTGTGGGAATTAGTTAGGCTTTTAATTAAAGTGCTATAATGCTGAAAATCTGAGAAAAGGAGCGAGTTATGTTAGACGGCATATGGCGGGTGTACAGAAAAGACGGAACGTATCTTGGTGTGTTTGAGACACGTATGGGCAATGATGTCCTTATGCTGGACGAGAAAACTGCGAAAGCAGTTTCTATCGGGGACACCTTACACATGGATGAATCTCATACGAAACGGGCCTGGGAAGTACGTGTCACAGGTAATTATCGCGACCGGTCTACTGAGTTTAATATTCGAAAACTCTCTGACCGTGCCGAAAGATACCCGGACAAGCCCGTTAAAGTTCAAGCCACGTCCCACAGATAAATTAGTCGTCAGAGAGAGATCCAAAACAGAGATAGTTTTCAAAAACTTTGAAGCTATCTCTCTTTTTTTGCTATGGCAGCTAAAACCCCCGACTCGTGTGCTATCTTCTACCGTACCTATAGTTAAAAGTGATAATATTAAGTTATGAAAAGCAAATTAGTAATATTTATATTTCTTGTACTTATTATTTTGTTAGGAATTTATTTCTATTGGATGTCGAATAATCCGGGAAAAGATATCGAAACCCAGCTACCGGTAGTTAACGAGCCAACAATAGTAGACGACACAAATAAGACCGGCATGAGTAATCCGGCCTCCGATAATTGCATTGCGAAGGGCGGCGAACTTGAGATAGTTTCTAATGCTGACGGAAGCCAGTTTGGATTGTGCCAACTAGATGGTTACGCATGTGAAGAATGGACGCTTTTTAGAAATGAATGCGATATTGTAGGGGACGCCCAAAAAATTAGAGAGGCCCTGATAGCTAAAGGACTGAATCTCAGTAACAGCACTGTAGTAATAAATAAGCACTTGGGTAAATACATCTCAGGCTCGGTTAATCCTAATGAGCCAATCGGAGGAGGCGGTTACGTTTTTGCCGTTAAAGACGAAGGCGTAGTTAAAATCCTGGCAGACGGTAACGGAAGTATTGCGTGCAGTGCATTTAAGGACTACCCCGACTTTTCAACTTACTTACTACCCGCGTGCTACGACGAGGTAGCGGGCGATATTGTTACGAGATAGTAGGATTTATATTTAGTTCTATAACTAAAACAAAACAACCCACCGCGTCCGGTGGGTTGTAGTTTGGTGTAAGGAGAAATTTTCTACTTTTTTGCGTGATTTTTGTTGCTTGTTGTAGGCATACCTGTTGAGGATCTAGCGGCATCATTTCTGAATTCTTTGTCTGAATTACTTACCCACCAACCGTGGTTATCTGTAGGTCTTCCGACTTCATCACCTGGTTCTTCCGGATCTTCCGGAACTAAGGTTTCTGTAATCACTACGTTGTCTAGTGCCGGTCCGTAAGCAGATACTGTTGTGCTGGTGAAGGTTAATGTTGTATCCGTCGCAGTTGCAATGAAAGTGAATTCCATTTCTTCCCAACCCATGTCGGTAAGTGATTTACCGGTGGTATTAAACTCATAACTATCTACGGTACCACCTGTTGCGCTGACATCCATGGTTTTTAGTCCTTGTACACCAGGGTTTCCAGCCATGTCGAAAGTTACGTCATAAGTAGCTCCGATTACTGTGGTAAACGTCTGACTGATTGAACCTGCCTCATTACCACTCACGTCGATACTTCTAGCTCCTACAGATGCAGGCCAAAGTGTACCGATGTAGTCAACTGACCCAGAAGTGACAGTCCAGTTTGTAATGCTGGTATTACCATCGTTAAGCGTTACATAGAGACCCGGGTCTGTAGTACCCGTCTCAAAGCTTCCGTTTTCACCTAAAGCAAAAACCGGAGACGCGAATAGGGTTAACATCAAAACTGTAACGAAAAGGGGAATAAATTTTTTCATAATATTTTCACCACCGTTCTTGAAAAATTGATACGAGTCCTAATATATGATGAGTGCGGAAACAAAATTTAATGTCTAATGATGTGTTTATTAACGAAGCTTGATTAGATTATCCTATAAGACGCGTATAGTCAAAGCATCGGACGACGGAATACCTTGGTGCTGCGGGCAATGCTACCCATTAGTTTATTGCTGCAGTGATGGGGATTTTTCCTTATGGCTCCCCGTACAGAACTTTATACGAAGTTTGCTTCCGGTATTTAGTGAAAAAGTTCTAACTTAGACTTTTAGTCCAAACCACATTGTTTTCTATAATAGGGGTCTTCACTTAATAAGCGGTTCAATTCAATATTAACTTTGGAATATACACAGTTATAGTAGTCCGTGGTCGGCATGTATACCCCGGCGGATTCAATATAATGCTTATATGTTTTACACTCGTCCCCAAGTTTCCCTGACTTCATCTCTTCTACAGTACCGACCATTAATAACTGTTTTTCAAATCTACTGACTAAGTCCCTATACTTAGGATCGTTATAATTATCTAACGCATTTTGAAAGCGTATTCTCACGATGGCATTTTCTTCGTCATTTAAGACGCTTACAAAAAATCTGTACATTGCATTAAATGCTTCCACCTCGCTATCTATGCAAGAAATGCTTTTATTACCGTTGGTAGAATCAATGTATTGTTGTACGTGGGTTAGCTCGTGAGTTAGTAGAAATGCAATTACTATATCATCTGATTCTACATAAGCGGAGTCTACAATAATTGGAAAGTAATTTTCTCTAATCTCATCGCTATTGATGGTAAAATAAGCCTCCGCACCTTCTAACTGTTTGGCTGGTTGTGGGACTATCTTAATACAATTTACTAATTGGGCGGGGAAATAATTGAATTGGTGCATTGCATTGTTAGCGAACCTACCATCTTGATTTTTATTTATTCTCTGTTCAATAAGACTTAAAGACCTATCATATTGAGGTGCGTTGTCCCAGCGGGATGTGCGTTTACAGTCAAGTTTATCTGTTGTTTTTTCTTGTATACCGGTGTCACTGTTCGTGCTTTTATAAGTTCTATAGATATAGGCAAAACCTATACTCAGAAATATTAAAAGTAGTACATATAGAAATCCTCTTACCATATACATGTAATATTAACACTAACGACCATCTACTTTATGGGATGATTATCGTTTGTCTCTATTATGTTAAATATAATTGCTAATTAGTTGTAGAAAGAATCCTATAACTAGGAGGATAACTGCAATTTTGCTATAAGAGTCATATTTTTTGGCTTTTCGTTTCTCGGCTTCATCAATGCCTTCTAACAAAAGTGCCTGTTCACCCTTTCTGTTTATATTCTCAGGTAGACCATATTTCCATAGCATTAGACCGGCTATAATGTCTAAAATTAGTCCGACAGAATTAATACAGACAGTGTTAAACATATATTGATACTACCATAGTAAAATATTGTGCCGTACAGTAGTTTATCCGGATATTGATGCCTATTTTTTCAAGGGTATAATTATTTTATAAATACAATGAATAAAGTATTAACTACCCTCTTAGTAGTTACTTCAGCTCTTACACTCACAGGGTGTACCTTACGGAAGGATACTTGGATGGGATTTTATTATAAAGGTGGCAACTATTTTGATACAAAATACAGTCCCGTATTTTCTACTAAAGAAGAATGTATAGAATGGTCTGAAGAGCTTAGGAATAGCAATCCTAAAGACAAGGCTGTTTCGCCCGGGCAGCTATACGAATGTGGAAAGAACTGCAAACTAGATGATGACTATCAATATTTACTGAATAATAGCCCCAAATCTATAACGGAAAATAATTTACAACCTATGTATATTTGTAAAGTAACTTTTGATGATGCAGACTGGCGACGAGGAGATTTTGGTAGTTAACTTTTTTATTTGGACACACCGCATTCGGAATTTTATCCGGAGTATGTTACGTTTACTAGTTATGGACTGATGTATAATGCGGCAATGAGCAAGTCTACCAAAGACCTAGACGAGAGAGACTTCTTCTATAGAGAGTTACCTAATGTAATACAAATAGTTGGTTTTCCCTTACTAATAGTTTCGTATTTATTTAAAAGTGCCTTAATAACCTCAATAGCATTATATTTTACAGTATGGTTTGTAAGAGGGTACTTGGACTCTCAAATAAAAAGTTATGAATTTGAAGAACGACAGAGAAAATCGGCCAAGGTCGTGGTAGATATTTTCGTAATCGCTACGTGGTTTTTATTGAGTGCTTACCTTTTGTTAATAGCTACCTGAATAAAAATCCGCTCTGGCCTTAATGCAGAACTTTATCCGCAGCTTGTTACCTGTTCTTGTGGTTACTGCGTAACAACAAACAACCCACCTGATCCTCGGTGGGTTGTATCGTTTAACCAATTATATGAGAGGTTACTTGTGAACAACTAAGTTCCCGTCCGTAATAGTGTACGAACTAAAGCTACCTCCTGTTTCACACCACTGTTTGGCAAGAGTTAAGTCATCGGTAGCGCCGTGACCGTAAGTATCTGTGCCCGCTCCAGGAGTTCCTAAATCGGAAACATATGAAACTACATAAATGTTACCTAATTCCGGAACTTGGAACATAAACCTTGCGGTTTTGTTTACTTTATCTACCGTAGCACACAGTACGTTGGCTGTGTAATGCAATATTCCTGGGTAGTCATAGTTCCAGTATTCTACCGAACCTTTATCCTGTGCAGAATTTTGACCATAATCAAACGCGTCAAAAATCATTTTCTGGCTAGGATCTGACATCTGTATATCCCCAGTTACTTTACCAACTAAACTATTTTTTGCCACATAGCTTACGCACGCCCCCTGATTCTTAAATGTGTTGCCATCACCATCAATGTAATTTTTCCAACCATTGTTTTTGCACTGACTATCGATAGTCGGAGTTGTTGCATTAGCTGTAACCTGCAAAGCTACCGTACCGTTTGGTGTCCAACCAGTGTCTTCACGGAAGCCTTCGGTATAGCCTGGATAAGTTGTGTTCCAATAAGCTCCATCAGTATTGTTATCCTCCCCAATCAGTACAACTTGGTCAGTAGGTATGGCTACATTAAGAGAATTGTACGGACCAGCTTCTCCGATTGGGTTATAACCCCAGGACTGGGTGTTAAATGCCACACTGACAATTATGTCATCGGGTAATGTTACATTTAGACTGCTCAAATCAAAGGTAGCATTAAATGCGAAACCATTAAGGCACACAGAACCATTCCACCATTTAAATCCATCGGTACAGTAACTAGAATTATTCTCTAGCCTCCAAGGCACAGTAATTACCTGTGTTACTGTAGCTATTTTTTGATCTGGGATATCGCCATTCAGGTGGTTGTTGTAAACATTAAGAGTAATGGGGAGTGTCCAATTTGTGCCGTTGTAATCTGTATCAGAGGAGTATTCTGAATAACGCGCCCACGTTACCATAGTTACGGTTACCTTATCTAAAATACGACTGGTGCCGTCAAGGTGTATATAGTCACCAAATTCTTTTGTTTGTTGCGCCTGGAAAGGCTGACTGGGGTAACTCGTGAGAGGATCTATGCTTGGTAACGCATCATAGACAACTGAGGTTGCAGCAGAGGCTTGCCCTGCAAAAGCAAGGATTCCTACAACTGCAAATATAAAACTAAATAATTTCTTCATAATCTTTTCACCTCCGAATCCAGGAAATAAATAAAAAAATCCGCATTAACGCGGATTCAATACAACTAACTAAACTTCATGAATTTTTATATTCACTTGCCTTATAGTATAAGAAAATTGCGGAAAAATAAAGCAATGTTGGTTGTGTAATCTCTATTTGTTGTACTGCTAGCTTTAATGAAACCTGACTTTTATCTGTATGCTTTCATTATTTTCCTCTAAGTCCGAAGGATTATTCTTTTTAAGTTCGAGTAACCCATCGTTAGTCGGAGGAACCGGAAAATCTATGGTGGTTTCAAACTCTACATAATCCTCTGTCATCCATTCTGTTTTTGCTGTGGCGTACGTATCAACAAAGTCTTCGCCGACTCCGTAGTATAAAGTGACCGGAAAATCTCCTTCAAAAAACCAGGTCCCTCTTGCCCTCCCCTTTACAATAAGCGGGCTTGTTACTATGTCGTTGGGTTTAGGATAGTCCACTATTATTTTTGGCGTTTCTACTTTGTTCTGGGTTACCGGGTTAGTTGGTATAGGTTTCTTTATTGTGTAAGTCAGAATTATCCCGATGCAGGTTAAAACGGTAAGAATTAGTAGAAGAATAAAGGGCTTTTTGTTCATAGTTTAAGCTTTCTTGCCCTCTTTATACCTTTGAATAAGTAAATATATGAGAGGTAAAATTCCTACCGAATTCACAACCAGTAAAGCCACGAACCAATACTTTTCGCCCTTTCTGGAACTTTTCCAGAGTGCGAGTCCCCTTAAAGTAAGATCCACTAAAAGGAGCGGTATCCAAATATAAGGATTTTGAGTTATTGATTGTATTGTTTGCATATTTTTTACATCCCGGCTTACTTAATTTGCAGAAAACATATCATCATAACAAAGTAAAAGAATCCCCAGAGCGTTGTCCAACCTAATAATGTGAAAGATTCTTTATATTTCTTTTCCCAAAAAAGTATCCCCGCCCTTCCGAGTATCATAATTCCGGAAATAACCGCGGAGAACACGAAGAGAAGAAGCATAATTATCGGTGCGTAGAACTCAGAGGTATTGTCCTGGAACATCGGGGTTACGAAGTTAAAAAAGTAGGCAATAATAATTAAGTAGACTACCAAGGCGCTTGCTTGAAGGAAGCCTATAAATGGAGGCGAAGGTTTTTTAAACATATATTGATTATACTACTGCGCGACTCGATTTGCGGATATAGTCATTTAGGGTTAGCATTCTGTAAATCAAATATCAATAGAGGGAGAGGAGTAAAAAATGAACCGTCTGCAGGAATTGCTGGTAAAAGCCCATAAAGGGACTCTTCATTTTTCACGTATGCAGGAAAGTGAGAAAGACGCGACAGTTACCCGTATTATGAAAACCACCCCAGGTTTTGACCAAGATCTTCGGGTACTTTCGAAGTACTTAAATGCCTCGGAGTTGGATATAGTAAGACTCGCCTTGGCCGTGCTTACTTTTGAGGTCGCGTGTGTCAAGGAGAATCCTGACGGTATGTGGGTGTACATTAAGGACGAAGACGCGGAATACTCAGAAATAGTTCTTGAGACCAGTATGTTTCTGCCCGTCGTTAGGTAAAGTCCGGCAAACCTCTGAAGACACAAATCTTTGGAGGTTTTTTTTATGGGCGACCTACCCGATCTGTGCAAAAAGCACTACGTAATTTTTACCGTAAGCTTTCGCGCACTTCGGACACGTAGTATACGAGTAGTATATTTTCGTCAGCTGTTTCCCCTTACTTCTCACGTATTCTTTCATTTCTTCCGTCCATTTACCGACGTTTTGAAACGGTCCTTCGAATACTTTGGTTAAAAAAGTTCCGGAAAGTTTTGCCATCTCTGTACCGGGCACTTCTTTAGCAACATCAATATAGATGTCTGAACTCCAAAGGGATTTTTCGTCGGTAAGCATCAACTGAACTTCTGAATTTGCACCGGACTTCTCTATCAATGCCATGTTCTCGGTAATTTTCTTACCCATATTTAGTGGTATGTGTAGAAAGCTTGAAATATGGTCGGTAACAAACAGTTTCTCATTCCAGGTTATTTCTTTGTCCTGCCACGGTTCGGGGTTAAACGGCTCGCAGCAACCCGTCTTCTCTATATTTTCAGAGTTCATTTCTCAGTTTCCTTTCGGCAAACTCTCGCAGGCTTCTCCGTCTTTATCACCGTCGAGTCTGTTCACGTCATTTCCAAGTCCGCCGACCTTTCTATAAAAAGATTGCGCTTCAGGCTGTGTAGAAAAATCGTCGCAATTGTAATCATTCGAAGCTTTACCTTTAGAAGCGTCGGTTGTTGTATTACCGAATACGTCGAATAAAACATTTCCCGATGCATCTCTTGATACTTTTGATTCCTCAAAGGATTTTGTCTGGATTAATTTTTGAAGATCCCAGTCGTTATTTGTGACCTCCATACCTAAAGCTGCCAGCAAGGCTACAAAAGCCACAGCTAAAGCAATTCTGGCCTTTTCCCAAACCACAAATAACACCGCAACAATGGCTAAAAGTAAAATTATTACGCCGAGTCTTACTTTTTTATTTCCCCGGATATTTTTCTTGGGCTTTTTTAATTCCGCAGCACTAACTTCATTACCCGATTCTATGTTTGAAATATTATTTTCTTCCATATACCGAGTATATATTTATTTTTGTGGCCCGCGCAAGTTACATATAGGCTTCTCTGAGTTCGTTAATATCCAGCTTTTCCATTTTGAGCATCGCCTCCCAGACTTTCTTCACTTTATTTTCATCTTCATCGTGTAACATCGCGTCCAATTCTTCCGGGACGATTTGCCAGGTAACACCGTACTTGTCGGTTACCCAGCCACACTGCATCGTTTTACCGTCTTCAGAAAAGGCGTCCCATAACTTATCTATTTCTTCTTGTGACTCACAAAGCACAACAAAGGAAATTGCCGGGGTTAAAGTAAAATACGTACCACCGTTTAAAGCTCCAAACTCCTGCCCTCCCAGGGTGAAACGTACCCACATAACCGAGCCCTCAGGCATTTCAGATTCTTTTGACGTTTGGGCATTGTAGCGGTCTACGGCGATAATCTTTGAATTGTCGAACAACGAAACGTACAGATTTGCCGCTTCTTCTGCGTCTTTATTGAACCAAATACACGGAGATATTTTTTGTATGTTCATAGCTCCTCCTTATTTCATGGGACAATTTATCATCCACCTGATTCCGAACTTATCTACCACAAGACCGTAGTAGGAACCCCAGAACATTTTTTCCATCGGCATTTCGACTGTTCCGCCGACTGCTAGTTTTCCGTACAAGTCGTCGGCCTCTTCTTCGGTGTCTACATCCAGGATTAAAGAGATATTATTTCCTTCCGTAAGTGTCTGCCCCATTGATTCCAACGCGTCTGTTGCCATTAATTTATTTCCCTCGCCTATTGGTAGCGCGATGTGCATAATTTTTTCCTGATCTTCGGGTGCCAGTTTTTCTGACTCAGGCATTTCTTTTATACGGTTGATGGACGTGAAGTCTCCGCCAAAAATTGACCTATAAAAATTAAACGCTTCTTCTGTGTTTCCGGGAAAATTTAGATACGGATTTATTTTCATGGGATTTTCCTTTCGGAACATATATACGAGTATCTATATGTAATATATCAGTTTGCTACATATTCATCAAGTGTCTAGGAAAATTTATCCTTACTACCCAAGTACAAGCAAGACCAGCCCGACAATAATTCCAAAAGCAATAAACAACTTCTCCGCCAGCGACTTCTCTTTAAATATTGAATGTCCGAATATAACTCCGGACAGAACACTTCCTGCTCTATCGGCAGTGCTGTAGACGGCTGCCGCTCCAAAATTTAAAGCAACTAAATTTAATAGGCCGACAACCGCCCTTATTGGAATAAGTAAAAGAAGTGATTTGTTGTGTTTTAAGACCAAAGAAGTATGTTCCGTGCTTTTATTACGGAATTTAAAATATACGGCGCCCAATAGAATTAATACAAGGAAAATGCGTACTATCGCTTCGTTAAGGTAGGGATCGTTGAAGGAAAACTGGTATTTGGTCAGAGCCATAAGAAGCCCGCCGTTAATGGCCGAGGTTAGAAGAAATTTCCAACCCTTAATATTTTTTAAGCCCCGTCTGAAAACGATTAGAATTGATAAGAAGACGATAAGGATTCCGAGGTATTTTACAGGTGCCAGAACTGTACCTAAAAAAAGTATCTCAAAGAAAATAACGAATAAAATCGAAAAGACCCTCAGAAAATTATAACTGCTAAGTTCGGATACTTTTAATGCGGAGAATGTTACATACACTTGAAGAACCTCAAGAACGATTCTGGGAACGAATAGCCATATTTTTCCGGCGTCTAAAACTAAATCGCTTTTGAACAAAACATAGGCAAATATGATTATGGAACCACTTGCCATAGAAAATAGCGCCGACTCCCAGACTGATGCGGGGTAATCAACTTTATTTTCAGTCTTTTTAACAACTGTTGAGCCAAGCTGATCTATAAAAGAGGAAACGACCGCGATGATTGGTGTAAACATCTATTAATTCTACACCGTTTTATATATGACTTGCCGGGTGCCCGCGCGGAATCTGTTTGGAAACCGGTTTATTAACAATCCTTTTAAATACCTCGATTATTAAAAATACAACTAACGAAAAACCGAAAGCCACCAACAAATGTTCCGGTAAAATTTGACTCAATCCGAAGAACTGTCGCGAAATGTCCGTAGTAAAAGGCAGTAGCTGCAAAGATATCCCGGCCAACACCGCCATAACCAAATACTTATTATTAAACACATTATTTTTCCAGAAAGGATGTTTGGGCTCTCTTACAGAAAAGACATAAACCAACGAATTTAACCCTATTGTAATAAATGTAACTGAACGTGCTAATTCTACATCCCAGGTTGTAAAGTAAATGTACAAGTATGAGCCGAGTGCGATAACTCCGACAAGCAGACTTACGAACGCAATAAGAAAGACCATTTTAGTATTGACGAGCAGCTCCTTGGTAGAGCGCGGCGTCTCATACATAATATCTTTTCTTTTCGGGTCTACCGTCAGTGCAAGATTTGGAAAACCGTCCGATACGAGATTAATCCAGAGTATTTGTACAGCCGTTAGCGGTAAAGGAACTCCCAGCATAATTCCTCCCAACACAACAATAATTTCCCCGAAGGCATCGCACAAAAGATAAAGAATAATTTTTCTGATGTTTTCAAATACGACTCTGCCCTCTTCTACCGCGCTTATAATGGTAGAAAAATTTGAGTCGAGCAACACCAGGTCGGCCGACTCCTTTGCAACATCCGACGCCTCTCCGACCACAACCCCGATGTCTGCTTTATGAAGTGCCGGAGCGTCGTTTACCCCGTCGCCTATCATTGCTACAACTTCTCCGTTGTTTTTTAACGCGTCAACGATTAAAAGTTTTTGGTCGGGCGTTGTTCTTGCAAATAACCTGATATCTTGTACGCGCCGTGAAAGCTCTTCGGCGGACAAAACAGCGAGTTGATCTCCCGTCATTATTTCGTCTTTTGAAACCGATATTTCAAGTTCAGACAAAACAAACTCCGAAGTATTTGAGTAGTCCCCCGTAATGACGACCACCTTTATACCGGCTATCCTCGCCTCGCCCAGCGCATCTTTTACTCCCATTCTTACGGGGTCGGAAAGAACCATCAGGCCCACCCACGTTAAGTCACTTTTCGCATCTGAAGTATCCAGAATTTGTTTCTCAATAGGTACTTCTTTTCTTGCAAAACCGACCACCCTTTTTCCTTGCCTAGTCAGTTTGTCTATTGTAGATAGAATTTCCTGTCTTTCATTTTCCTGTAAGGTAGTCCACTGCAAAAGTATTTCAGGAGCACCATTTACAAAAACTATGTTGTTCTGATCAGTCCATTTATTCAGGCATATAAAAAAACGTTCTTTGGATGAAAAAGGAATGCTGTCGATTCTGGGAAGGCCGGGTGTCGGATCCGTCATTATTTTTTTTGCCCACTCAAAAGCCGCTATAACAATAGGGTCGTCCATATCGTTTGCTAGCAGTGCCTGTACAGCCAATTCCTTTTCTTTTCCCGTGTAGTCAACAACTTCCATCTGACCCTGCGTTAGAGTACCTGTTTTGTCAACGCAAATAACGGTGACGCCTCCCAAAGTTTCTGCGGCTGCCAACTTTCTTACCAAGCCCTTACGTTTTAAAATCTTCTGCATTCCCACGGCAAGAACGACAGTTAGAGAGACCAAAAGACCTTCGGGAATACTTGAAACGGCCAAAGCTACCGATGTAGTAAATATATCTACCAGACTGAATTTATATATAAGCCCGACAACAAAAACGACGGCAACAAGAACGCCTATTACTATTAATAGCTGCTTACTAAACGATTTTAACTGCCTTTGAAGAGGGGTTACCTCTTTTTCTTCCTGAATTTCTTCCGCAATCTTTCCCATCTTTGTGGCCGTACCTATGGCATCTATTTTTATCACGGCCTGTCCTGAAACGACCGTTGTCCCCATAAATAAGTCTTCGTCTTCAGCTTTTTCAACCGGCGCGCTTTCCCCGGTTAAAATTGCCTCGTTTACCTGCAGTCTGTTGGACGATAGTAGTTTACCGTCGGCAGGGATTTTGTCGCCCTGGCCTAGAATTACTATGTCTCCCGGGACAAGTTGACTTGAGTTTATTAAAACTCTGTTACCGTCACGGATAACTGTTGCCTCGTCCGAAATAAATTTTTTCAATGCTGCCAGTGCATTGGATGTTTTGTATTCCTGTATAAAACCCAGAATTGTGTTTAAAACTACGGCAAGCAAAATTATAGAAGCGTTTGCGTACTCTCCGATGAAAAAAGTTACTATGGAGGACGCGAGCAAAACGTATACCAGCGGGCTTTTAAGTTGCGCAAAAAATAGGTAGAACTTACTTGGGGGAGCTTTTTCAGGAAGAGTGTTGGCGCCGTATTGTTTTTGTCTTTCGGTTACTTCTGCACTTGTGAGTCCTTTTTCTTCTGTGATGGACGGGTAGTTTTTCATATCATCGCCTGGATTAAGTATAGCAAGCTTGCGCTCTTTTGGGATATAGCGTTGTGGTAATGCGGTGTGCTTATTTGGAAGCTTTGATGCCCACGCTTTTCCAAGCCTTCCACGACACCTCCGCCTCTTTTTTGGTTACCACTTTAATTGCAATACCCATCTGTATCATCACGTAGTCGCCTACTTTTAAGGGCATTCCGCCGGCAAGAGCCTGTCTTGTCTCAGTAGGATATTCGATGATCAACTTTTCACCCTGAATGTCTTTTACTATGCCCGGTATTGCTAAACACATCTATCTGATATTATACATAATATGGACGCTGCCAATATATCTGCTCAAACCGGTGACACAAAGAAACTTGTAGTAGGTTGGTTTTCTTTTACGTGCAGTGAGGACAGCACGATTTTATTTACCGAGCTTTTGAATGACCACTTTGCCGAATGGAAAACGCTTGTTGAGTTCAGGCATTTAAAGGCTTTAAAGACTAAAAATTCCATCGAAAATCTGGACGTGGCTTTTATTGAAGGCGCCATTTCATCCGAAAAACAGGCTACGGAAGTTACGAAAATCCGCAACAATTCCAAATATGTAGTAGCTATAGGCGCGTGTGCCTGTAACGGCCTTCCTTCGGCGAGCAGAAATATGTTCGTTCCCGAAAACATGAGCTTTAAAACTAAATGGTATCTGGAAAATTTTGATTATTCCGCCAAAGTTAAAAAGCTTGAGGATGTAATTAAGGTCGACGACAAAGTTGACGGGTGTCCTATGAATGCCGAAGCTTTTAAAGCAGCTTTATGGAAGTACTTAAAATTATTTAAAATAGTCGAAAATGCATAGCGGAAATATAACAATCGAAAATATTACTAAAATAGAAGGGACGGCCGGAGTTGAAGTTACTATTGAGAACGATAAAGTAACTGATCTTAAATTTATTATCAAAGATTACCGTAGATTTTATACGGAGGCTGTGCTCGGGAAGCCGTATATCGCGTCTCCGTCGTTTTTATCCAGAATTTGCGGAACGTGTTCGGTTGCCCATCTTTTTGCGTCTCTCGAGGCAATAGAAAAATCACAGGACATTGTGCTGACTGAGCAAACGCGTTTGTTGCGCCGGGTTGCTTACGATGGTTTGATGATTCGCGACCACGCTTTGCATTTATACTTTTTTGTTTTGCCCGATGTTTTAGGCATTGATTCTATTCTCGACATTCCCGACACTCACGATGACCCGGGGCATATTTTGCTGCACGATTCGTTTGATATAAAAAAGCTCGGGACCGATATTACCGATGTGATAATAGGAGCTGCAATCCACGCTCCCTACCCTACCGTCGGGGGATTTTTGAGAACTCCGGACCCTGCAAAGTTTCCTGCTTTAATAGAAAGATTGGAAAAGATAAGGCCGCAGGTTTTGAGAGGAATTAAAACTTTCTATGACTACAAACAAGAACTTTTAAGCGACGCAGACTTTTTGTGTTTAAGAAACGGGACAAGTTTTGATTTTATTGAAGGTGAAATTACTAACTCGGACGGTAAGGCGATCACAGAAAGTAATTTTCACGACTTTCTTAAGTCAGTCGTAGTGCCCTACTCTCAATCTGAGGGTTACGTTTTTTCAGACCAGCACGATAACTATTTAGTAGGTTCCCTGGCGAGGCTGAATTTTAATAAAGACTTGCTTAATCCGAGAACAAAAGCTGACGTTCAAGAATACTTAAGTGTCTTCCCATCCAGGAACGTTCACCACAATAATTTGGCGCAGGCAATCGAAATTCTTCAATGTGTGGACGACGCACTCGATGTCTTGAAAAACATAAAAATAGTTGACGAAAAGCCCGTTAAGATGCCAAAAAAGGCCGGTACCGGAGTCGGAGTTGTGGAAGCTCCGAGGGGAACTTTATACCACATGGCCAGGGTCAACGAAAAAGGAATGATAGAAGACTACGATGTTATTGTTCCGACCTCGCAGAACCAGATAAATATTGAAAAGGATCTGAAGAAGTATTTTAATGCGAACCTCGACAAACCTGAAGACGTTTTAAGAGTGGAAGCTGAAAAAATAATCAGGGCCTACGATCCCTGTATGTCCTGTGCTACCAACTTTTTGAAAATTGACTGGATACGTAAGTAATCTATCTTTTTTTCCATCGGCAGACCTATTATTGTAACGTTTCCGAGCTTGCCAAGTTTCTTAAGATATTTCAGTTGAAATCCCAAATCAAAATCGTGAACAGAGACCGAACTGGTATTTATAAGTTTATCTAAATCACTGTCTTCGATTAATGTGGGTTCTTCAATTCCTTCTACCGTGTCCATAATATAAACCTGCCTGTCGCGCTCGAACGGTAAATCCGCGTTAGGCTCAACTTCGACAAATTCAATTTGAGGGAATATAGCACCCAGCTTTTTTTGTGCTATTAAGGCCTTGTTGTCCAACTCCAAATCTTTATTTCCGAATACATAAACTTTCATAGGCAAACTTTATTTTACAATAGTTTTGGTCTAAAATGTGTGGCATAGATAAAAAAGCGCTCCGGTTAAATTCAAGATTTACACTTCCGCCTAATTCTCTCGGTTATTGTGGAAAGGATTCTGCACCTGAGAAATTTAAAGATTGCGTGATTAAGAGTAAGTGTGACGGCGTCGAGGAAGAGTTTAAACATTTTATTGTATTGCATCCGTATCTGAGAACATTGTCTAAGATTACCGGGCTTCCGAAGTTCTCGTATAAGGTGGTTGAAAGTTATTGGCTTGGTAACGACAAGCTTCTAAAGGCCAAAAACCAAGACTACTCTATTCTTTTGAATTTTTTTACAAAACAAGGGGTTCCCGAATGGTTTGTCGCCGATCTGAAAAAAAACAAGCCTAAAAAATTTATTCCAACACACTTATTTCAGGTTTTGCACGTCGGTGTGGGAAGGGCAAGTGGCTCCGTTCCTTATAATCTTGAGTCAATTAATAACTGCATGATACGGTGGGGTAAAGTCGAAAAGGTGAACAAGAAAACTGCGGTGGTTAGTTTAAATTCGTTAAAAAAAGTGAAAGGTGTGTACAAGCGCACAATTGTTACCGAAACTTTTCCGTTCGTGGCTGGTTTTGTTTCCCATATAAAAGTGGGAAATACTGTAACGGTTCACTGGAAGCAGATTGTAAAAATTCTAAATGAAGAAGAAATTGAAAAGATAACTTATTGGACGGACGAAGTTTTGAAAACTATTAGATAGTAAAAGAAAGCCGGGGTTTTTTTTGAAAAATCCCGGCTGTTTGGTATATCATCTGGTCGCAACTATCGTTTTTCCGAACATCAGTTCGAGTGTGTGAAATATGTCATTCTCAATTTCATCCCACCCGTAGGCCGGACTTATAACGATAGTGAAAGAGCGTAGTCTGATGAATATTTCTTCTATTCCATCTACACCGTTAAGATGTCTGGCGATGTTCTGGGCGGTGTGTCCGATTTTTGAACAGGATATCGCCGAATCTTTTACCGGAAATCTGAAAGTGTAAAAGTCCATTTCGGAAATATACATTCCCAGGTGATACTCTCTGTCACGGTTGTTTCTGTGATTCACTACAGTAACTTCAAGTTTTTCCTTCATCTCCTCCTCCTAATTTTGGAAAGGACGCATCCGATTTGGTGCGTTAGTTAATGAATGAGTTTGGGATATTCTAGCCTAAAAATTCTAAGTAGTCACCTGTAATGTACTGTTACCGGCAATATTTGCTTTAACTGCGGTGTTTCTGGAGAAAAGCACCAATCCGCTGATAATCAAGATAGCCTGAACTGTTAATACTGCGTTCCAGCTGTGTGTAACAAATACTGCTGAAAGCACGTTTGTTACCAGCGTAGAAGAAACCAAAACTGAGGTAACTACAACAGCCGGAGCATGTTTAAGAGCTCTATACCACGTAGTAGTGTAAGCAAGTAAAAATAGTACGGTAAGTCCCATAAAGAAAAACTGCTCACTACTTAACGCTAAGCTTTTTTGTAATACCTGCGGTACCGTTATTATTGTCGCCGACATAAGTACGACGGAGCCCAATCCCATTCTGAACGCAGTAACGATATTGGGCGAAACGGTAGTAAGAACTTTTTTCGCAATTATGTTTTCAACTGCCCATAAAACCGTCGCAACTAAAAGCATTAATTCGCTCTGGGAAAATTTAAAGCCTTTAAAACCGCCGACAAACACGTTTCCGGCAAACAGCATGAAAACTCCCAGTAACTGCCACTTAGACACCTTTTCTTTTAAAAATGGAATGGCCATAAGCATTACCCAAAACACCAAAGTTTTGTGTATGATTGCCGCGTTTACAGCAGGAGTTTGTGACAGGCCTGAAAAATATAGATAAAAAGGAAGTGAACCTCCGATTAACCCGATTAAAAGTAAATACCTGAGTTCTTTTTTGGTTAGTTTGGCGATTTTCTTCCACTCCCCCGTAGCTAAAACAATAGCAACGATTAAAATCGCCACTGCCACATTTTTAATTGAAGTGAAATACAGCGCGGGTTTAATGGCGTCGACGGCGAATTTATTAACAAAAATAGAAACGCCTGAAATAACAGCTGTAGCTAATGAAATGTAAATACCCTTAGTTATATTTGACATTAATCAGGCCAAACCTGTTTACCGGTCTCTGTGTCGGTAACAACAATAGCTTTGGTAGGGCATGATTGCGCGGCCATCAGTATGTTTTCAGCTTCGTCAGCTGCGCCATCCACAAATACAGCCTTGTTGTTCTCATCCAGCTTAAAAACTGCGGGAGATACAGCTATGCAGGATCCCGCACCGATGCAACCGTCCCTTAATACTTTTACTTTATATTTTCCTATTAGAATTTCTTTATCTTCCATTAGGTTATGGTAAAGAATTTTTTAGGGTAAGGCAACTACTATGTGTACTTTTTGAAAAGTTCTACCGCTGACGATCTTTCCACAGGCGTTTCTATCAGAGGCTTTTCTTTAATCTGCAGAAGTTGGTCCTCGTATGACGGTCTTTCTGATCTATAAAATATGCCGAGAGGTATTTTTTTGTCACCAAACTCAGAGGCTCTTTCTAAGGCCTTATTTTTATCCGAAGGATCGTACTCACTTTCCAGATAGTAAGTGTTTTCCTGATAGAACCCGTGTGTGCAAACTTTGTTGAATGTTACACAGGGTTGAAGAATATCAATCACTGCAAGACCTTTATGTTTGTTTGCTTCAATAATTAATTCCGTAAGCTTCGGCATATCTCCTGAGTATGCGCGGGCCACAAACGTTGCTCCTGAAATTATGGCTAACGTTAATGGATTAAACGGTTCGTCGGGATTACCCTGCGGTGTTGATTTTGTTTTGAACCCGTGAGCTGTCAGAGGTGATGTCTGACCGGTGGTCAGGGAGTATAAAGCGTTGTCGTGAATAAGAACCGTTAGATCGTGATTTCTTCTGCAGGTGTGTATAAAATGATTTCCACCTTCGCCAAAACAATCTCCGTCTCCTGTGAAAACGAAAGTGTTAAGACGGTTGTTGGCCATTTTAACTCCGGCCGCCACCGGCAAAGCCCTGCCGTGTAAACCCTCAAATGAGTTTAGTTTAATGAAGTTGACGATGTGGCCATGACAACCAATTCCGGCAACAATGGCGGTGTTCGAGCTGTCCCAACCTTCCTTAACTGCCGCATTTTTGAAGGCACCCCAGATGTTCAGGTCCCCACAGCCCGGGCACCAGTTTGGAAAGTGCGGCGTTTGTAAATCAGACATTTTTGTCATTTTTTACTCCTTATCTTGTTAACAGCGTCGATAATTTCTTCGGGGAAAATTTGCCTTCCGTCGTATTTCAAAAAGTTCTCATCAATTTTAATTTGTGTATTTTCGCGTATTAGTTTGGCCATCTGTCCTGTGTAATTACATTCAACATTTAAAATATATTTTGATTTAGATAACATCTCTGATAAAGCTTCTGACGGGAAAGGACTGAGCCAGTTTATGTGCACGTAATTTACATTTTCCAATTCTTTCAGTGCCTGGAGTATAGTTCCTTTATTGCTTCCCCAGGAAACAATAGTGACGTCTGCATTTTCCGGACCATACAGTTGTGGTTTTTGCATGTCTTCTTTTTTGCAGACTTTTAGTTTGTTCATTCTTTTCTCCATCATTTTAATTCTGATTTCCGGATCTTCTGTTGAGTAACCTTCTTCATCGTGTTCGTCTGAGTTCGCGACAAAAAAGTTTCCCGCGCCGGGAACGGTTCTTTGTGAAATACCGTCGGCGGTAAGTTCGTATCTTTTGTAATTCTCTACCTTCTCCGTTGAAAATCTTCCGCGGTCTACTTTATAACCGGCAAAGTCGTATAAGGGAAAGCTTTGGGAGTTTTCACAAATATTTTTATCAATAATAAGGACGACGGGCGTCTGGTATTTGTCGGCCAGGTTAAAGGCCTGCATGGTAAGTTCAAAAGCCTCTTTCGCATCGCCTGCAGCCAGGACTATTCTTGGAAAGTCACCCTGGTGGGCATTTAAGATCATCTGCAGATCACCCTGGTCGCTCCAGGTAGGAAGTCCGGTGGCCGGTCCCGGGCGCATACCTTCTATTATTACCAGTGGTGTTTCGGTCATTCCTGCGAGTCCGTATCCTTCGGTCATCAGACAAAAACCACCGCCTGATGTAGCTGTCATGGATCTCGCACCTGCGTAGGATGCCCCTATAGACATATTTATAGCTGAAAGTTCGTCCTCGGGTTGTTTATAAATGTACCCGAACTTTTCCTGATTTTCGGCGAGTACAGCTAAAATGTTTGAAACAGGAGACATCGGGTAGATTGCCGCAAACTGAAGCCCGGCTGAAATTGCTCCTAACGCGACACTTTCGTTTCCGTCGACCGCCATATAAGGAACAAAATTACTGACTGAATCAGAGGGACTGAGAAAAGCCCTCAGGTTCTTTTTATAATTTTCAGTAATGTGTTTAAATCCCTGCTCAGCTGCCGACACGTTAACTTTTACAACTTCTTCTCCTTTACTTCCGAATTCTTCCGCAATTAAGTTATTCAGAATAGTAAGGTTTCCGCCGAGTACGGCGGTGACGGCTCCCAAAGCGACGGTGTTAATTAACAAATCTGAATTGCCCGACTCTTTAGCAATCTTTGACAAGGGCACTCCGAGTAACGCCACATTTGACGGAACTTTGGAAGTATCTATTTTGGCCTCAGAGTCAAAAATTAATCCTGAATCATTTGAGAATTCCGTAATGTGCTTATTTATAGTGTCCTGATTAAGAGCAATGAGAATGTCGTTAACTTTTCGCGGTGCAGTAACCTCACTTTTAGAAATATTAACCTGAAGAACGTTGTGCCCCCCTTTAATAAGTGACGGGTATTCTATTTGATTATAGATATGATATCCCGAGCGTATGGCGAGCTTAGCGAGCATCAGACCTGCTGATTTGACGCCCTGTCCGGCCTCTGCGCCTATTTTTACCGATATTATTTCTTGGTCTTTATTTACATTAGGCATCGTATTTTTCGAAATAAATCCTGTCCTTCGGGCACCCGGAGTCAGTCAGAACTTTTGTAACATCATTAATCATAAACTTATTTCCACAGAGATACGCAGAACATTTACTTGCATCCGGAAAGTCGTTTTTCACCAAAGGAGTAATAAATCCTGTGGCCCCCTTCCATTTAGTACTTTTATTGCAGACTGCAATATTATATTTAAAGTTTGGAAATTCTTTAGAAAGTGAAGCAAAGTAATTTTCCATAAATACGTCTTCACAATTATTTAATCCCAAATATAGTACAAGGGTTTTTGTTGTCTTTTCTACTCTTAGTAGATGTTCGAACATTAATTTTAACGGAGCCAGACCGGAACCGGTTGCCATAAATAAAAGTGAGTCTGCCCCTTCATCTGGTTTTAAAGTAAACGTTCCGAAAGGCCCGAGATATGTAATTACATCCCCTTCTTTTAGAGCCTCAAAAAATTTTGAACCGGGACCTCCGGGAGTTGAATCGACCAAAAGATTAAATTTATTTGGAGCAGACTGTCCGGCCACAGAGTAACAGTTAATTCTGGTTGAAGAAACTTTTACGCTTACATATTGCCCGGGTTTTAGTACCAGAGGTTCCTCAGCTTCGAATTCAAAATAGTGCATCTTTCCTGCCAGTACTTCTGCTTTCAAGGTTTTTGCCACTTTAAACTTAGGTCCTGCGGGTTTGGGTTTGTTTTCCTCCAGAATTACCTTTGTGTCTACCGCCCAGACATCGTTTACCGTGACTATTACAGGATTTATCTCAATTTCCTGAATTTCCGGTGCCGCTTCGTATAGTTTTTGCAGGTCGAATATCAGTTTATAAAGCTTGTCTAACGCGTAAGGGGGCTCATTTTCGGTTCCTTTTAATACCGAGTAGATTTTGGAGCCCTTTACCAGTTCCTGAATGCTGGCCATGTCTAAAGGCAGTAAGTGAAGGTTTCTGTCAGAGATAAGTTCTACCAGCGAACCTCCGGCGCCGAACAATAATACCGGACCGAATGTCGGATCTCTTTTTATTCCGACAAAAACTTCTGCCCCGCTCGGAATTTCTTTTTGAATTTGAAAATTAACGTGCGCTTTTATTTCCGAATCCAGATTTTCTGATTTTCTTTCAAGTGTGCTCCATCCGTTCTCAAGCTGGTCCTCGTTTCTTATGTCTAAAATAACACCGCCGAAATGTTTTTTGTGCAAAAGACCGGGAGACGAAAGTTTTAAAACAACCGGGTAACCTATTTCTTTTGCGAATTTAACCGCGTCTTTAAGATTCTCTGCGATCTTTGTTCCGGGAGTCTGTATACCGGCAAGTGAAATTACACTATCCGCGTCAAGATTATCTAAAGCCTTCTGACCCGCGCCCACAGCTTTCTGTAAAATCTTGGCAGCGCCCTCAGGCAGTATTTGTTTGTTAAGGACGCCGATGTCCGTAATCTCCCTCAATATTTTTTCCTGCTGACTCTTGAATTTCCACATTGCCCCGATGACCGCTATCGCCCGCTCAGGAAACATGTAGGACGGCACCTTAAGTCTGTTAAGGGCAATTTCTCCTGCGGACACCACGGTTCCTCCGATGAAAGAACAGAAGACGGGTATTTTATATTTTTTCGAAACGTTACCAATAATCTCGGCCGTCTTTTCTATCTGAGTCATCATTTGTGGCGTCAGTATAACTAAAAGGGAGTCACACTTGTCCGTCTGTAAAACTATTTCCGCCGCATCTGAGAAGCGGCCGGCTAAAGCATCCCCGAGAACGTCGACGGGGTCGAGAAAACTTGCGGATCTCGGTAATACCTCCGACAATTTCTTTTTGGTTTCGTCGTCGAACTGTGCAATTTCGAGGCCTTCTTCTATTACAGCATCCGCACTTATTACTCCCGGACCTCCGGCGTTAGAAATAATAGCGACCCGCGGTCCTTTGGGAATTTCGTTCCAGGCGAAGGCTTTAGAAAGGTCAAAAAATTCTTCGAGAGTAGAACATCTGTAAACTCCAGATTGTTTAAGAGCAACATCCAAAATGTCGTCGGCACCCGCGATAGCTCCGGTGTGTGACTGCATAGCAGTTTTTGCCGCGGCTGTTTTTCCGGGTTTAATAATAAAAATAGGATCGTTTTTGGCAATCTGTTTTGTTAGTTTTAAAAATTGCTGGCCGTCCGATATAGACTCAAGATACATTCCGACCGGTTCAATATTTCCCGTTACGTCGTCGGCTAAAGTTGATATCGGCGACTGATCTTTGCTTAAGAAATATTCCAAAACATCATTTTCATTTATTACCGTTTTGTTTCCCATCGTTATAAATTCGGAAAATCCTACGTTGACGAGAGAAAACCAATCGAAGAGACTTGTGGCGAGTGCGCCCGACTGTGAAACAAATCTTAATTTACCGGGAGTTGTAGGAACTTTTGCAAATGTAGCGTTGAGAGAACTTAGATTATTAACAAATCCCAGGCAGTTGGGGCCGAGCATATTAATTCCGTTTTTATTACACAGTTCTTCCAGCTGTTTTTCTAGCTCTGCTCCTTCGTGACCGGTTTCTTTAAACCCGGCCGTTAACGTAACCACGTTCTTTATGCCCTTTTCAATAATTTGTTGTATTGTGGGCAAAACTAAAGCGACGGGGATAGAAATTATTGCTAAATCGGGAACTTCGGGGAGATCTAATACGGTTTTATAGCATTTTATTTTGCCGATTGTGTCGGTGTTGGGATTTACTGCGAAAACCTTACCTTTATATTCCGATTCGACGATATTTTTTAAAATTACCGCGCCCACTTTTTCGGGTGAGTTGGAAGCCCCGATGACAACAATTGATTTTGGTGAAAAAAGAGCAGCGAGATTCTTGGGCATTAGTTTAGTCTAGGCATTATTCGGGAAATCGTCAATCCGGTGTAGATTATTTTTTCAGATAATTTTGAATAAACAGTTCAAGGTTAGGATTTTCCTGCCATTCGGCTTGATACTTCTCCAGCTCTTCACGTGATTGTGCGTATATCGGAGGATCTCTTTGCTTTGTAATAGCAACAAACTCAGGCTGTCTTAAAATAACGTCATTAAATATTTCCGATAGTTTCCACATTCCGTTTTCGCCAAGAATAGCAAATTCGGCGGGAAAGTTCTTTTCTATATAATCGTAGGAAGCGAAATGAAGCACCTCGTGCATACACACATAGTTGACAGTTTGAGGGTGCTTATAGAAAGCTTGAAAAAACTTTTGCTTGATAAATCTCGGGTTGCAGTTAAAGATGGACAAGAAACAAACGTACTGTCCGTCCGGCCAGTCGTGTTCCGGTCCTCCGACTTTTGAAAATATTTTATTAACCAGATTGTAAAACTGTTCGCTTACTTCCAGCCAATCTTTTGAGGAGGTGGTTATCTTTTCTTCAAGCTCGTTACCATGTCCTGCGTAGTAATCGGAGACGTATTTATTTATAAATTCACTTTTGGCCTCTTTTTCCAAGTCTCCGGCTTTTTTTAATTCTGGATGGTCTGCAAGAACGGAATTTGAAAACATATCAGTTTCATCGAAGGTGAGAAATTCTTTTCCGGTCCATTTATCCAGGTCCGGGTCTAGTTTGAATTTGAGCTCCGGTTTGTCCATCGCGTTCAACTCCTCAACAAACCGTTAAAAGTACCGTAATTCAAATCCAAACCGTAAGTTTCTTTAAACAAGACACTTACATCGCCGTCAAAATCTTTATAAGCTTTCAAAAATTGAATTAGTTTATCGTCTCCGTACTTTTTAGTAAGTAAGAGCAACGCGTACCCTGATTCAATGTACACGTCTTTCCCATCCAAAAAGCCCTTAAATCCAGCAGGTTTCCCCCACTTTTCCGCCTGGCCCGACACCAGTATGGAGACACCTTCCCAGAGCCATTTGGGGTCTGTTTTATTCCCGGTTATTACCTTAAAAAACAGGTGGGCAAGTTCGTGTTTGATTAGTTTGTAGTAATCGTTATCGTCGTATTTATGTACGGAATGTTCTCCAAATTTATCTTTATTTAGCACGAAAACTATATTTCCTCCCGATATCCACCCGACTATCCATTCACCGGTTTCTTCACCATGCAATATGTTTATTGTGTCCCGGTCATTTACTACAAATACCACAGGAGTGTGGTGCTTCCACTTAATGCCGAAAAAATCATTCAACTCGAGCATTGACTTCGCGTAGTAGTCTTCAAGTTGCGGATCTTCTATTTTGCTCAAGTTAAAAAAATTAGTCATTTAAATCGAATATAGTTTAAAAGAGCGTAAGTGTCTATCCGTTATTGTATATCGCTACCCGAATGCATGCTAAAATTTAAACCTATGAAACTTCAAAATAAAATCGCAATCGTAACAGGCGCGTCCAGCGGAATTGGGTTAGCAATCGCCAAGCTTTATCTTGAAGAAGGAGCAACTGTGGTTTTTTCAGACATAAACGACGGCACGCAACTCATCGAAGGTCTGGGTGATAAAGCCTCATTTATAAAATGTGACGTGTCCAGCTCAGAAGAAGTAAATAAATTAGTAGGGACAGTTGTAGAAAAGTACGGAAAACTCGACATTATGGTAAACAACGCCGGTATCGGTGCTCTGGGCGGCGCGCTGGATTGTACTGACGCCGACTGGTCTAAAGTTATCGCAGTTAACCTTTCGGGCGTATTTTACGGGGTCAGGGCTGCCGCTAACGCTATGAAAGCAACAAATACGAAGGGTTCCATCATAAACATGACATCGATTTTGGGAATTGTCGGGTTGGCGGGAACTGTTGCTTACAGTTCAGCTAAAGGCGGGGTGTCCAACATGACAAGGGCTTCTGCACAGGATTTGGCTTCATTGGGAATTAGAGTTAACGCCATCGCTCCGGGTTTTATTAAAACGAATATGACGAAAGATGTATTACAGGATGAAGCATTCAACGCAATGGTCAAAGCAAACACACCTTTAGGTTATGCGGGAGACCCCGAAGATATTGCAGGTGCTGCAGTTTATTTAGCCTCAGACGAAGCTAAGTATGTTACGGGAATAATATTACCGGTCGACGGTGGTTGGACTTGTAGATAAAAGCATTACAGCCTACACCTTATAGTTAAAGCGTCCTCTGCCCATCGAAGTCTTGATGAAGGATCCCCGAGATTAGGTAAACTGCTGTCCAATTTCTGAAGCTGATTCTTAAGTGCCAATTCCTTTTCTGTAAGTTCAGTTTTATCAAAATCTTGTATAGCGTGAGTAAGAAATTCCTGCACGGATTTGTGTGGGATTGGGTTTTGTATATTTCCAACTGCTGTTACAAGCCTTAGTAAGTCCATTTTTATTGAATTTAGTATAAATTGTTTATCTCTCATAATTCCAAAAACTCCTTAGTCAGGTCGCTAAGTTTTTGTCTAACCATAGAATCCATTATTTCGTAAGTATATTTGCCTAAAGCGGGTTTGTAGTTACTCATCGCCATAAATTCGACTTCCTTTGTACTAACTCTGTACCCGCCCCCATAAAGATTTTCTTGCTTACTACCACTTTTTATTAACACATCTTCACAGTCAATATGATATTCACCACCGACTGCTAAAGTATTATTTTCTACATCAATAACGGTTTTTATGTAATCGGAATAGACTTCACGGACTTTCTCAAATTCTTCCGGTGTTATTTTTCGGTCTAAAATCAGTATCATTTAACCGAATTATACATTAATGGTAGTTTGGACCACACTCGGGATCAATCTAAATAGAATTGTTTCAACTCATCAAGCCACCCGTGATACTCCTCGTGCTTACCTACCCCTATCACTTCTTGCTCAAACTTCTCAAATCTTTCCTCCATTTGTTTTTGAGTTTCCTCAGAAAGTTCTTTGTTTGCTATCGGAAAAAGATCCCCATTTTCTTTTCTCACGTGCTCGGTCAAAAGCACAATGTATTTTTCCATATTTTCCGCAATAGTTGTAGCTTCAGAATTTCCCGGCGCGTAGTTCACGAGAGCAGCTGAAATGTTTTTAATATACACACGGGCGGTCGCATGTTCGTCCAAAAGTTCGGTGACCAACCCTTGATTTGCCGGATTTTTAACCATCTCGGGAAAAAGCATATCTTCTTCTTTTCCGTGATGACACTTGTCAGCAAAGTTAGTAAGAAACTCGAGTATTTTGTTAAGGTGCTCCTCACTAACCTCTTCTCCGGCCCTTAACTTTTCCGTAACTTTTTTCATAACACTAAGCATCAGCATGATACCGCTGTGCTCTTCGATTAAATCTAAAGTTGGTGTTTTCATACCTTTAATTTAACAGAGTCCGGGGGTGTATTCAATTTAAAAGGGACGGCTTTACTAATTACTGTGCCCATAGTATTATCCTGAAAACCCAAAAAACTCAGTAAAGGAGAGAAAAATGGTTCACATGGAATATCTAGATAGGCCGATAGCAGTCACAGACGTTGAAACGTCGGGGCTAATTGCGGGGCACCACGAAATCGTGGAGATCGGGCTAGTGTTGGTCGATCAAAAATCTTTCAAAATTCTCAATGCGTATGAAGTTAAAACAAAGATTGACCACCCGGAAAGATTCGACGAGACGGCGCGGGGGTTGAACGGGTACAACGAAGCAGACTGGGCAGATGCAAAGCCGCTTTTTAAAGCGATGGTTTGCTACAACACCCTCGCGAAAGAAGCGATCTTCTGCTCTCACAACGTTACGTTCGACTGGGGGTTTATCGACCAGGCCTACAAGCAAATTGGCCTGAAGAACCTGATGGATTATCACCGCCTGGATATACCGACAATGGCGTGGTTAAAACTGATGAGCCGTGGGCTTAAGAGCGTCAGTTTGGATAATGTAGCAAAGTTTCTCGGTCTCGAACCGGAACCGCCAATTCACCGGGCAATTAACGGAGCTATGCTGGCTTACGAGGTGCTGAAAAGACTGACAAATATGTAGCAATAAAATAAACTCCGAAATTCGAAAGAAAATCGGAGTTTTTTCTTTTCCGGAAATTACATACCAAGCATTCCGAGCACTTTGTAAAGCATTACTGCCGGCCATGCGATTGCTTTGACTATTCCTAAAAGTCCGTCTCCAAGGTTGGTGGCGTGTTGTAGGTAATAGACGGCGGCGCCGATTAGTCCAAAACCGTAGATAGCTTCGTTTTGACAGGGACTTTTAAAAGGACCGCATTTGATGCTTTTCTTTTCTTTGTTTTCGTCCATATTAGTTTCCTTTGTAAAATAGATACTTAAGTTATATTTTATACCTAAAGACTATTTTTACGCTAGGGTGCAGCATTTAGGTTTGTTTTTTTCGAAAAAAGAATCTAAAATTACAATAAGCAGGAAAAATAATATGAAGTTAAAAACACTTATGGGCAGCGGAGACAAAATTGGAATATTTGCTATTCCCTACCTCGTACCAATTTTATTTTTAAATATAATATTTCCGGAAATTTTTAGCGTCGGCGGCCCCTCCAAACTTCTAAAAACAATCTCAATAATTATTTTAATTCCCGGAATAATAACGTGGGCGTGGTCCGTGTACTTAATCCTTACAAAAGTTCCGAAAAAAGAACTTATTACGACCGGACCTTACGTAATTGTTAAGCACCCGCTCTACACAGCGGTGTCCTTTTTAGTGCTTCCCTGGGCAGGATTTTTACTAAATAGCTGGTTAGGACTGTTTATTGGAATTATCGTATATATCGGTTCAAGAAAGTTCGCTCCGGAAGAAGAAAAATATTTATCGAAGGCTTACGGTGCTTCGTGGAATGATTATTTGAAAAAGGTAAAGCTTCCGTGGGTATAAAAATGAACGCTTTGAGATTGCTTATAAAAAAACACGCTCTTCTACTCTACTTCGTGCTGGCCTTTGTTGTGTCGTGGGGGATAGTAGCACTAATAGTCGGACCGGACATTATAAATTCCCGGGCGCAGGCATCGCCTAGCATTTTACCGGCAGTAGTAATGACTTTTCTTCTCGGGCCTCCCATTTCCGGTTTGTTAATGACCGCGCTGGTAAGTGGTAAAGAAGGTTTCAGGGATTATGCGTACCGCCTGTTTAAAACGAAAATAAATATCCGATGGTATACCGCCCTGTTAATCGCACCGTTTTCTCTCATCATTTCCAACTTAATTCTTTCTCAGTTTTCTGAAAAGTATGTGCTTACCGCATTTTCCGGAGGCGAAGGTGAGGTTACGTTGTCCTTTACTTTTATAGGGGCGTTACTTGGGGGATTAATGGAAGAGGTCGGTTGGACGGGTTTTGCTATTCCGATAATGTTGCGCCGCTTTAATGTTTTTAAAACCGGTCTATCACTTGGATTGATATGGGGAGCCTGGCATTTTCTGGTTAATTTTTGGGGAAGCGCTATTGCCGCTGAAGGAGTTCCTGTAGCTCTTTTTGTCGGTGTGGCGTTATTTTCATTTCTACTACCGTACAGAATTCTTATGGTTTGGATCTATAGCCGCACTAAAAGTTTGCTCTTATCGGTACTCATGCATACAAGTCTGATATTTTTCTGGCTGATGTTTACGCCTATTTCGGCTACAGGTGTGTACCGTATGTACTGGTTTTTAGTATGGGCTGTTGTACTTTGGGTGTCGGTGGGAGCTGTAAATAAGATAACGCGAGGTCAGTTGTTACGGCGCTCGGAGTAAAAGGATAAGTCGGTTGCTCTCCCAATTTAAAGATTCTGAGAAGTGGTATAATCGCGCTATGAAGAAATCTATTTTCCCAATCATAGCTATTTTGGCTCTTCTTGTATTGGGTGTTTATTATTTGTTCCAGTATCAAAAATCAACAACTCCCGTGGTAACCCCGGTAGTTAATGCTCCTATTGTAGCTGATAGTGCTCCCGCTCCAGTAGTTGTTGCACCTGACCTTCTCACAGACAAAGTAATTGACTTAAACGGCACTTCGCTTGTTTCAGTACCCGCAGATCTTTTAAAGAATACAGCTGTGGTAGATCTCAACCTAAGCAACAACTTAATAACTACCCTACCTTCACAGATACAGGCGTGGGTAAATCTCGAAGCATTCAGAATAGGTAATAACAAGCTAACCGCGTTACCTGCAGAAATAAGATTTTTCACAAAATTAGCAGTTCTGGACGCGAGCAACAATGATATTACCGGAGTGCCCGCTGAAATCGGTCAGTTAACGAACCTTAAAGAGATTGATTTATCGGATAACGGTATTACCGAGTTCCCGAATGAAATATTAAAGCTCACAGGTTTAGAGACCTTGGATATTAGAGGAAATCCTGTAACAGCCGCTCATCTTAAACTATTACAAGACAACCTAACTGATACAGAGATACTATTCGAATAGACACACCGGGATTATAAGGTAATTTAAGACTGTATTTTCAAGCTCAAGCTGTTCTAGTTGAAAGTGTCGCAGGAAGATACGTTACCTGATTCATACCCCCTGGTAAACCAGGAAATACGCTGTTCCGAAGAACCGTGCGTCCAGTTCTCGGGATTGACACGGCCGGTTACCGTTTCCTGTATACGGTCGTCCCCTACTGCAGAAGCTGCATCCATCGCCTCTGAAATTTCACCCGGAGATAAAACGTCCAAATCCCTTATTGAGTATGCCCACAATCCTGCGAAACAATCCGCCTGCAATTCCAGTTTTACACTTAGTTCGTTGGCTGTTCCTTCATCTTGCTGAATTTCCCGGTCCACCATATCGATAATACCCAACTCATTTTGCGCGTGGTGTCCTACTTCATGAGATATGATGTAAGCTTCCGCGACATCCCCGCCTTCTGCTCCGTACCTTTGTGTCAGTTCATCAAAAAAAGTTTCGTCCAGGTAGATTGTTGCATCCAGCGGACAGTAATGAGGTCCTACCTGCGAAGTCGCAACTCCGCACGCTGATTCAGTGGCGCTACGGAACAATACTAATCTTGGAGGGGTGTAAGAATTTTGAGAGTTATCAAACACGCTTGCCCACATGTCGTTGTTTGAACCCAGAACAGTTGAAACAAACACTTCATAGGTGTCCTGACCTTCAAATTCTGTCGTGTTCTGAGGTTGCTGTGCACTACCGGAAATTTCCTGTAACTGTTCGAGGGGAATATTTACCTGTCCGTCCGTTATTATGTTGACTACCAGATATAAAAGTATTCCTGCGAGACCGATTCCTCCCATAGCTACCGGGCTTATTGACCTTCTATCCTCCACGTTTCCCCTGCTAAATATTTTTCCCCAGTCTGCCATATCTGTATTTTACTCTATTTGGGAGTTTTATTAAGGTGAGCCGGTTTGATTACTTAGTTTAACAACATATAATTAGTATCAGCGATGAAAAACCATTTACGGACGGCGTCCTACATTGCCGATCTTCTTGATAATAAATTTAAAGTATTGGGTTTTAGATTCGGAATAGATCCAATATTAGGCTTAATACCCGGTGGGGGCGATTTGGTCTCTCTGGCGCTGTCTTCATATATTGTTTGGATTGGCATAAAAGCGGAACTTCCTAAGAAAAAAATCGTTGAGATGGTTAGGAACACGGCGTTGGATTTTGTAGTAGGCCTTGTTCCTTTATTGGGGGACGCGGTTGATTTTACTTTCAAGCCGAATCTTATTAATCTGGAGATTCTAAGGCAACATTTGGAAAAAGATGTGATGGAGGGGGAGGTTGTTGAAACTTCTACTGAGCAACATCAGACGGAGTAGAATTTTTTTAAATGTTCCTCTACTGTTTCCATTCCGTATTTAGAACGTCTTTCATTAACGTTTTCAGGGTCACTGATAGTATAAGGCTCCATTTTTCCGGTTTTTTGATTCAACACAAATTGAGTACCGAAGATTTGAGGTTTATTTTCATACATTAGAACTCTGTCCTCCAGGTAAGCAATATTTGCAGGATTAATATCTTTTTCATTTTGTTTTAATAATTCTAAGTATGATTTTTGAAATTCTAAATCACGGGAGTGCTGAACCAGAAGCCATGCATTGTAGGACGCGTTTTTCCCGACTTTTGTGATTGTTGGAAGACCGATTTCAATTACTATATTTTTAATAAAATCTGATGATTTTTTGTCAAAATCCGCAAGTGCGTTTTTATCTTTCCCGCTAATACTTGATTTAGAAAAAATCTTATTCCTCAGTAACTGATCGTTTTTGGCAAAATCGTTAATTTGTTTAGCTACCTTTGAGTATTTCATATAAATTAAAAAGAGGTGGTGGGGGTCACCTCTTTTATTTTATACTTGGTTTCTGAATAAATCAGCTATGGCCAAGGACAGTTGTTGTCCTGTTTGTAATTCAATAAAACCCCACTGACCATTTGGATTTATTTCCAAAAACCAGTATTTACCTTTGTTATCTCTCATCAGGTCTATCGCTCCGTACTCGAGACTCATTTGTCTCACCAGAGCAAGACACATCTCATTAAGATTCTCCGGCAAGGTTGTCGAAAAATACTTAAGTTTTCTATTATCGGCAACCCCGAGTCTCCAATCTACCTCGTTTTGCAACGTTCCCTTTTTGTTTATTTCAGTGGCAAATATCTTGTTTCCGATAACGGTAACTCTGATATCAGGCCCGACTATCATCTGCTGGAAAATTGCAGGTGAGATAGCTAATCCTGAAAAATCAATTTTCTCCTCAGCAGGTAACCGAGTTGTGTACATAGCGTATAGTTCCCCACCGTCGTCCACAAACTCGTTGTGCAAGGATTTGGTAACAATATCTCTGTGACGAAGCCTAAATCTTTCAACCTCGGTCACGTTGTTTGTTACCAAAGTGTCCGGAACGTTGAACCCAAGCTTTGTGGCTAACTGCATCTGGTACAACTTGTTCCCACCCTTGATAATATTGTTAGGTCTGGAAACCCAGAAGCTGTTAGGTAGCAGGTCGTACAACCATATCACAGACCTTTTGTAGCTATTCCAAGCGAATTCTTGAAGATTTTCACTGACAGGAAATTTTGTAGACTTGAGGTAATTGGGTTTTCTAAACCAAACTACATCTGCGTCTGACAAGTTCTTCTTATCAAGTGAAATTTCCATCTTTCCGTTCTCGAATAGGTAGGTAATACCGTTCGTGTATGGGAACCTAAATGGATCAAAAATTTGGAATTCCCACTCCGGTAGATGTCTGGCCACCATTTTCACGTGAGCGTCCGGTTTAGTAGTAATTACCAAAACCTTCATTGAAAGTGCCTCCTTAGGTAAAAGGTGATGACCGCTCTGTTTAAGTAGTCATCACCTTATTCATACTCAGCCTGAAGAAAAAACGACCTGACCTTAAAACTTAATCGTGGTCGGCGTCGGGCTGAGAAGTGCCGGTGCCGGTGTTCGTATTTGGAGAGTTGCGTTTGTTTGCCCTTGCAACTTTTTTCAAATACTTGGCGCCAAAAGGTACTACTTTTACGGGCTTGCGCTTGGTTTTCATTGCCTGTCTCCTTTCTAAGTATTGGGGTACCCTGTAAGGGTTATGACGATATACTAGCAGATATTTGGCACCCCGCAACTTTGTTATAGGATAAAAATGATATTAAATATGGCTTTTTAGCGAAGTTTTGCCAAGTTTTTATCTAGAGCTACTCATAAAACCACTCCCACCCCGGACTCCCCACCTCAAGAATATCCGCTTCCAGCATCTTATAAACGCCGTCCTCCAAAACCGTAAGCCAGGTGCCCTCGTAATAATGCATTTCGGCCTCCCCGCCCACCCAGTTTTTGGTGGAAAACTTAACAAAGGCAACATACCGCGTGTTGTTAAACCTTTCTGACTTATAAATGTTAACGTCCAAAATGTCCTTAAACCGTCCCGTCCACTCGTCAAAGTCCGTATTCATAAGGTATTCGGAGCTTAGTAAGTTAAACCCGTCCTGCATTCTGCGGACCTTCAGGTACATGTAGAATGCCCGTACAGCGTCTTCCGGAGACTTGGTAGGGTCAACAACCTCTATTTTTTATGTCCCTGTCCGTAAAGGTAGGTAGCAAAGTTTAAGGGCAGCTTATTCTTTACAACTATTGCATTTGACAAATTGGATCTCAAGATATACAATTTTCACGGATCACATATATAAGTATTATAGAATTACTATAGTGGAGAATAAAAAATATGACAAATGTTCAGAAAAAAGAAATAAATATACTACCCGATCGCAGCCTTATGCCTAAAATTGGGCAGACTGGATACTCCATCACTCAGGCCATATCAGAACTTGTGGATAATTCGATCGACGCACGAGAAGATGGCAAGACAATTAACATTGAAGTAATTTTGGACCAAAAAAAGGGTGTTGTGGAAGTTTCTGATGACGGGGTTGGCATGGATGAAGATACTGCTGCAAACAGCATGAGGCTTGCTCATTCTGCGAAAATAAACAAATTGGGTGAGTTTGGTCTAGGTCTTAAAACAGCGGCAACAAGTCTAGGTAAAAAGTTCCTAATTATTACATCTCGAGGAGGCAGCGATGAGGAATATACCATCGCGTATAACGAAAAAGAGTGGTTGGAAAAAGGAGATTGGACTAGACATGAAATGGAAATTAAATCGGGTGTCGGAAGAGACTATTCTGGAACTACCATTCGTATAGAAGATCTTTCTTTTAAAATTTATCCGAATCTATCAGGCAACATCAGAAAAGAACTTGCAATCCGGTTTGCTCCGTTTATTGAGAACGGTGAGGCGGTAATCAAGGTAAATACAAAGTGGTGTATACCAGAACCTCTCGAATTAAAAACCGATTATCACCTTCCTGATGGAAAAGAACCGTTCCAGCTTAAATTGGAAAGTGGAAATGAAATTTGGGGATGGAGAGGGTTGCTCAGGAAAGGTTCGGATAAAGGAGAATATGGCTTCAGGGTATTTCGACGTGGTAGGTTAATTATGCAATTTGCAAAAATAGGTTTTAATCCTCACCCGGAAGCACGACAAATTACTGGTGAGATTCACCTTGACCATGTTCCTGTTACGCATAACAAACGTGAATTTATTCAAGAATCGCCACTTTACCAGGAGATTGTCAATACCGAGGGATTATTTTTTAGTTTCATGCGTGATCTTGTTCGAGAAGCAAGATCTACAGTTCGTAAAACACAAATTGGTCAGGATGTTGTAGATAAGCTCGAAGTTCAAAAAGAAAGTATAATGAAAGCAATTAAGAAAATTCCTGAACTCAAAGAATACGCATTCCCAGATTTAATCGAGCAAATAAAAGCAAAAAGGGATAACCATGAAGGTTTAACTGATTTAGAAATTGAAAAACGTGACCAAAGGGATATGGTAACAATAGAAGAAGACCCCGTTCCACAGGATAAGAATGAACGAAGGCCAAACAAGAGCCACATCCGAAAAACATACTACATAACTGTAAATGGAAAGAAATTTAAGGTGCTACACAGTTTTGTTGACTTAAAAACAGATGATGTCTTAAAGGATAAAAATGTCGATGAAGAAACTGGCATTCATGTTTTTACAAACATTTCTTTTCCAGGTTTTGCTAATACTAAAGATCATGTTTTCTATGGTACGTGGAATATTGCAGAAGCGATAGCGGAGGTAATGGTCGAACAGAATAAGCGCCCCACAGAGGAAATTATTAAGATTAGGGATTTAATCCTCAAAAGAAGTGCGGAGATCGTCCGAGAACTCGATGATGTTGAACGGGACAAGAAGGAAGCAGACCGACTTAAGAAAGCGTACGAAGAAACATTGCAAAAGATAAAAACGGCTGAGGACAAAGATAGTTAATTAAATCAAGTAAGATATCAAGTCGTTTTTCTATGAATAAATTTATAACAGAAGTAATTAAAGAGATAAAAATATTTTACGATGGGATTGGTTCAATCCATTGCCCCGTTTTGAAAACTGACATCGTATTTAACAGGTATGGATGGAATCACATACTCTATAAAGGTAATGGCCACAGACGGGGGGAAAAAGATATCCGAAATAGGCTAAGGATATTCAAAGATGTTCCAGACGTAATAAAATGTTGTAAATGGTTTTCACCTCCGAGAACAATGACAAATAAAGTCGGTGTAAATGAAAGAAATGCTGAATATTGTGAACTTTATCACACTTTTAAATACTGGTTTAAAACCGAGCACGTTACAGTAGTTATTAGAAAATTTGATAACAGTGAATATCACTATTACTCCTTACGAAGCGACGTTGAGTGGTTAAAATCAAAAAAAGCCTTATAAATAAGACTTTCTTTGTCGTGCCTGCTTTTCCAGCGTAGAATTCTTAGCCGGTTTCGGGAGGTCCCTTACAAGCACATACCCAATATATATAAATGGGACATCTTTGTCAATTTTCTTAAATTATCCTTCTGTACTAGCTATAAAAGTTGCAATTAGCTCAATACACATTTAAAATCCTGGCTAGCGGTATGGGGATTAGTTGGTACCCTAATCTTACAATTCTATAATACTTATTTTTTTCCGTGTGTTAACATTTATACGTGGCGAGTATTGCTAATATAGCATTAGTCGTAGTCTCTTATTTTTTATTAATACCCAGCGTTTGGGCACACTCAGGTCGTACTAATTCATCCGGTTGTCATAATTGTAATGTTGGTAGTTGTGCCGGTACCTACCATTGTCATAACGGGGGCACCTCATACACTTCTAAAAGTATCTATACAGCTCCAGTAACACCGACCTGCGGAGTAAATGCCTATTACAGCGCACCTAACTCCTCGTGCATGTGTAAGATCGGGTACGTCGTGTCAACGGATAAATATAATTGTGTTATTTTGCCAGCTAATGCTCATTCTGTGATCAGCAGCACGGACGCTTGGCTTTGTGATACAGGGTATAAAGAGATTGATGGAAAATGTATCGAAGATATAGTGATTCTTCCCAAGAATGAGCAAAAAACAAATCTCGTACCCACTAATAACGTAACGCAACCTCAAGTTAATAGCAACAATAGTGAAACATCCGGAACCGCTGATCTATTGGGTTTGGTTGGAATGGGTGTAGTTGGGTTAGTAGCTTATATAGTACAAAAGCGAAAAAAGGTTTGAAAGCCGGCCAAAAGCTTCCTAATCAATCACACATGAATCTGCGTAAACTTCGGAACCGTAATCCAAAAAACACTCCCCTTAAAATCCCCCGGTGACGAATATCCCACTTCCCCGCCCATAGCCTCAATGTAAATCTTCACGATATACAATCCTAAACCGGAACCACCCGTGATTTCGGATTTTTCATAAGACCGTTGTCCCTTACCAAATTTTTGAAAGAGCTGAGGTACATCTTCGGGTGAAATCCCCACGCCGGTGTCGATAATAGAGATTTTTATATAATTCCCGGCGTTTTCAACGTTAACCTTAACTTCGCCTTCTTTTGTGAATTTAATAGCATTCCCGACCAGATTAACGATACATTCTTTAAATTTGTCGTCGTCGTAGTAAGCATCCGTTTCAAGAGGTAAGGTAGAAAAGTCGATTTTAAATCCGATGTTCTTTTCTTTGGCTTTCAGATCAAATCCGGTGAGACCGTCCTGAATCGATGAAATGATTTTCCCAGCCTTAAGGTTAAAGTTAAGTTTTCCCTGCTCCAGCCTGGAAATGTTAAGCATATCGTTTACCATTGCAATCATTGTTTCCGTGCTGGCAGCGGTTCTTTCAGCGTATGTTTTTTGCTGGTCGCCCAACGGGGATTTTTGGTCGTTAAGAAGCATCCAGAGGTAGCTTTTGATAATGGTTAGAGGTGTTCTGAGTTCGTGTGAGGCCAGGGATAGGAAGTCGTCTTTGGTTTTGTCGAGCATTATTTCTTTTGTGACATCCGATATTGTGACTAAGCATTCGGAGTCTTCTTCATCTTTTTCGGATTTAATATAGGAAAACATAACTTTGACAAAAAAATCGTTTACCGGGCTTTTCAAAACAAGATCTGTCAAAATCGGCATTTTCTGTGGAGGTAGGAAACAGTACTGTTTAATATCAACCGGGACACCTTTTTCAGTTTCCAATATTATTACATCGTCTACATCCTTACCCAGGGCGGTACCTTCCGGAAGCCCTAACATCATATTCAATCTGTTGTTAAAAATTGTTATTTTGAATTCTTTGTCGACTGCAAAAACACCTTCCGAAACGTTAAACAAAAGATCTTCTGCCCTGCGCCGTTCCTGCAGTAACTCACGGTTACGTTGGTAGATTTGCTGAGCTATGTTTTGTTCGTCAGAATAAGTATCTGTGGGCATCTTAAATTATTATACATTCAAAACAGTTGACTACGAACCTGTTTTCAGTACTATTTAGAATATGCCCGCAAATGAGGAAAATACCAAGTCCCACAATAATTGGGATATTATTGCGGAGAGATTCAACACACACGTGGCTTTGAATAAGATACACCCCGATGCGGCCGTGAACATTTACGTAGGCTGGCCCTTTTTCTTTGACCAAATAAAGTACCAAACTGAATTTTTAGGTAAGAAACACTGCAATATTATGGATTTTGGCTGCGGCGCAGGGGATTTTTGCGTCAAATTGAACGCTATAGGCCACAATGTTATTGGAGTGGACAGTTCTGAGAACATGTTGAAGAATGCCAGACAAAATTCTCCTCAGGAAATTAAATACGTACATTGCGACTTGTCCCACGATAAAGAAACTTTGGGTAACTACAAGGGAATGATGGACATAGTTACAGCTATCCATAGTATTGATTGGGTCGAAAACGTCGAAGATTTATTATCCGGACTGGTAGAGCTGCTGGACAAAGACGGACTGCTGTTATTTGCGGTTTTTTCAAGAAGCCACGTAGTAGATTCACTTAAAATTAAAGATCTATTTGAAGAATTTGATTCCGACTGTGATCCTCAAAACGGAGTATGCAATTTTGATGGTGTAAAAATACCGGTTTATATTCGCGAGAGCGCTTATTTTGACGGAATAATGAAAAAACTTAAGTGCTTCAAGGTGCTGGAGTACTACCCTCCTTTCCCGGATGTATTCTTCAAGACATATAAGTGGACCGGGTCATTGTTTCCAGAGATGATGATTTTGGGGTATAGAAAAACAGACTAAGCTTTGGATATTACCCATTTCTTCAAAAATTCCGGTTTATAGAACATTTTTGCTGAACGCAACCCCGAAAGCCCTGTGTCCTGCTGTATATTCTGGAGTTTGTAGCCTTTTTCAAAAAAATACTTTGCCGTAACATACTCCATCATATAAGCGCTTGATAAATACCCGCTGTCGGATGCGCTAAAATCGCTCATAACTGTATCCTTATCAAGAATTTCATGAAACATATAAGCGACTAGTTTACTATCTACAAATAACCCTAAAAGTACCGTATCAAAATCTGCAGAGTATTTAAAAAAGTTATCTAGTATTCCTAACTGTTCCCGGTTTTTAGCAGAATCAAAGTTTTTATCTGAAACCCATTTGCTTGTGAGTAACTTTGACTCATTAATTATATCTTGATTGGATGTGTTGAAAGTTTTTACTTCGTAGCTTGGGTAATTCTTAATAAACTTATTTAGGTCGTAACGGAGATGTTCAAATTCCGCACCAAAATGCGTGGTTACCTTTTCGACGTTGACAATGTAATCAAAATTATCCCGGTCCTCAATAACTTTAAACTGCCCTTTATTTACTATTTTGCTCACAACCGTGTCCGGCACAAATGACAGTTTATCGGTGCTTTCAAGTAAAATATTAAGAGTACTGTCAATTTCATTATCTCCTAATATGGAGAGCAGGTAATTTTCGCCCAAATATTCTTTCATCTTTAAAATTAAATTTCCGTTTAAAATTGAAAAGGAATTTACGTCGTGAAAATCCCAGGACAGTAAACTTAGCATGTTGAAATCTGAGTAAGACGGGTATTTGGCTGTAAAACCCAAAAAAGTATCTTTGTCCTCTATGCCTATATTCTTAAAGTTTGGGTACGTATAAAGAGGGTAATCCACAAATCGAGAATAACACAATTATTGTTGACAGGTACACGTTTAAAAACTACCATTTAGTTACACATATGAGTTTAAAAAAGATAGCGAATTTTTTTGCTGTGTTGCTCCTTGTAGTTTATACGTTTTGGTGGGTCTGGTTGGCATTCTTTGTTTCTCCTGAAAGCTCGTACAGACACGGATTTTCCATTACTTACGGTGTTATAGCAGGGTACGGCGGTTTTCTGGGATTAATTATTGCTAGGAAATTTGGCGGACTTAAGAGCTATGTAGGTAAATCCCTCATCTTCTTTTCCTTGGGTCTTCTCGGACAATTCTTTGGCCAGTTGGCTTACGATGTCGAATACTACATTACTTATGTAGAAAACGCCTACCCCTCTTACGGTGAAATATTCTTCTTTTCCAGCATTCCTTTCTACATTTTTGGTGTTTGGTATATCGGTAAAGCATCAGGCTGGGGAGTTTCTCTTAGAAGTTTACGTAATAAAATCGGTTCTATCATTTTCCCCATCATTATCGTAGCAATCTCCTACTTTATGTTTATTAAGGGCAGTGACTTTACAGGACAGTCTTTAATTGCAATTATCCTAAGTTTTGCTTACCCAATCGGGCAGGCAATTTTTGTTTCGCTTGCCCTGCTCGCCTACTATCTTTCAGGCAACGTACTAGGCGGTGCGATGAAGAACCGGGTTATTTTCATATTATTTTCACTTGTCTTCCAATACGTAGCGGACACCGTATTTTTGTACAAGACAATACAAGGGACCTGGATGCAGGCAGATTTCAGTGAATATTTGTTTGCACTTTCTTACGCACTGATGACATTTGCAATTATAGAATTTCTGGTTGTTTATCATCAGCTAGAGGATAAAAAATAAATGCCCATAGGGAAACTAGCCATCGATATCATAAAGGAGCAGAGTTTAATAATTGGAGAACAGTTAGCCAGGACTAGGGCAGAAGCAACCGGTGCAGTCGTTTTTTCGTCACAAAAAATTGAAGAAGCAACAGTATCCGAGGAAAACCCCGCAGATACTCTAGGAAAGCTTATAACATCGTACGAACTGGTTTTTGGAAGGGCATCAGTTGAGGTCTGCATAGACGTGATTAAAAGATATCCATTTCAAGAAGTCAGCGCATACATTCCGGATAGTTTAAAAAGAGAATTTTCCGGGCAGTAAAGTCACACCATGAAAGAAATTATTGGCTTCATACTGGTAATAATATCCGCATTTCCAATGGGAATTGCAGAAGGAAAAATAATTGAGATGAATTCCCATTATTCTGTTGGAAGGTTAATTCCTGTGATACTACTGTATTTATTGGGTTTCTTAATATATCTGGCAGGTTTTATGCAAATACCAACAAAGATAGGGTTCATAGTCGGTATATGGGAAATGGCAGCAGTCACAATCGCGATTACTTTCGCTATTTCGAAGAGCCTCGTAAAATGGGATAAGGATTTTACTATTCTATATCTTGTCATCATCGGGTCCACATACATTCTGGGACTCGCGGCTGATAAACTTTTAGCGAAAGCGGGGATTAATTAACATGGAACCTGAAACATCCAAAAAAATATTACTGGTTGAAGACGATATGGATTTGAGAACCGTCTACTCAACTGTTTTAATAAGCGCCGGGTATGATGTACAAATAGCAACTGACGGAAACATGGGATTGGAGATGATAAAAAACTCTGAATGGGACCTTTTATTGTTGGACATAGTCCTTCCACGCGCTGACGGGATTGGAATTTTAAAGAAAATATCCGAGGAGAAATTGAAAAAGGGAAAAATTGTTGTGCTGACCAACCTTAATAATGACAGTATCATTACTGCTGCTTTCGATTACGGAACAGACGGCTATCTTATTAAATCAGAGATTACCCCGGGTAAGTTGGTGGATGAGGTTGCGGGGTTTTTGGTTTAGGAAAATTGTCCGAGTCCACTTTGACAAAGACCGATGCAGCAGTCAGCTTAATCTATAGATTCAGAAATAAACCTCAAGTGTGTTTTCAACAATATATCGTTAATCTCCTCCCACTCAGCACAGTCAGCAATCTCTACGTGGCTTTTTAGATCCGTCATTTCCTCTTGCGATAAGTCCAAAGATACCCACTTTTTGTTACTATCCTCAACTTTTATCCACGCGTGATCGGGTGAAGCCGGTGTAGTTCCGTGCACCTTTTTTACTTTGTAACCTATGTGTCTTAACATTTCAGATGCGATGTTGGTAACAGCGCCACAACTCCTCATTTTAAGTGCAAAAGCTATTTCTCCGGGAGTGAACCTTGATTCTAAAATGCTGCACGGGTGGTAGACTTCCGAAACTAAGTTTTTGTTTATGTACGCTTGAATTTTTTTTGCAATTTCTATAACATCAGACCCTTCAGTTTTAAGAGTTTCCGCATATTCTAAGTATGTCTTCATAGTTGAATTATAGCTTTTAATTCGAAAACGGGAAATTGTATGAGCATTTACCTTATAGTATAATGTCGAAAACACCATAAGCGAGAGGAGAGAAGATCATGTCACTAAATGTTGTTGTAAAAGTCACAAAAGACTGTAACTTGGCCTGCAGATACCCGTGTTATTATTACCATTTGGTCAAAAGAGACGAATCCGTCTTGGAGCTATCCGTACTGAAATCTTTGTTTGACCAAGTGGCGGGGATGCCCGAAGTCCAAAAATTCAATACGGTTTGGCACGGTGGAGAACCTTTGTTAGCGGGGCTACATTGGTTTGAAAAGGCCGTAGAAATTCAGCACAGGTCATTTTCTGGCAGTCATGTAAGCGTTGAAAACTCTATACAGACGAATGGAACACTGGTAGATGTCGGCTGGGCAGAATTTTTTGTCCAAAATAATTTCCAGGTCGGCGTTAGTGTTGACGGGCCCTGGAACGATACCTTCCGAAAGACGCGTGATAACAGAGACTCTTTGCCGTCTGTGTTAGAGGGCTTGTCTGTTCTACAGAATCATGGAAGTGGCTCAGGCGGTTTAGCTGTGGTAACAAGACCGAGTCTTGGCAACGCCTCTAAACTTTTGGACTTTATGTTGTCACACGGTGTAAACAGTTTCGACATACTACCCAACTCTGAGCTGGACCGTTCAGGAAACCCGTTAAGTAATTCAATTACCGGCGATGAGTACGCTGATTTTGTAATCGAATTGTATGAAGCATGGCTGGAATTGGATCGGGACGACGTAAAAATTAGGGTTATCGAACAGATGGTCGGTGCGTTGCTAGGCTGTAACCCCGACCTGTGTATGTTCTGCGGCAGTTGCGATGGTGTACTCTGCCTGGATGTGAACGGTGACGTCTACCCTTGCGATGAGTACGTGGGGGATAGTAAATACATCCTTGGAAATCTCAAGAAGGAGACCGTAGGAGATATTATCGATGGTGAGAGGTATAAAGAGCACGTGTATCTGACGGCGCAACTTTCTGAAACGTGCATGCGCTGTGGCTTCAGACGGTCGTGTGGAGGTAACTGTTCTAAGTTTAGGCTGAAGTCTGCGGATAAGAACACATGCTTTGGACGCAAGAAAATATTCAGCTACATGAAAAATAAACTGAAGAAACAAGGGTACATCTAGAAAATGAGCTCCTTTTGATTGTGATAAACACAAAAGGAGCTCTTCATTTTGGTGCAAAACTATTTCGGTGATTTTGCCCACTGTGTTTCATTGTTTCCCCAAACATCCGGCCAATCGCGTTTGTAGTGGGCGTAATTACCGCGTTTGTCCTTCCTTGTCTTTGCACGCTCAATCAACCCCTGCATAGCTTTCTTTCCTTTCATGATTGCACCCTCCTTTCTTATGTACTCACCGTATTATAGGCTGACAATATTATACTTATACAATATTTATAGTCAATTTAGGGGATTTATTGTTGGAGATATTAGTTAGCTTTGGCGGGAGGCGTGGGAGTTAGTTAGCACTTTTATTGTTTGGAATCCCCAACAATAAATGCAGTACTAGTTACTCTCGTCGTGTGCTTGGTAGCTAGACTTTATCCTCAGTAAATTCTTTGACTATTTTCAAATAGGGGTTCGTATAGTTTAAGCTGTCTATTAGATTAATAAGGTCACTTTTATTGAAAAATTGTATTCTTTTACCCTCACCCTTTATAATTCTTTCTTTTGCTGTATTTACTTTTGCAATGAAAATACCGATTTCCTTGCTATTAAATTGAAATTTCTTAAGATACTTCATTTCCACTATATCAAGATTTGTTTCCTCTTTAACTTCTCTTCTAACTGTTTGTTCAATATCTTCTCCTTTTTCACGAGACCCTCCAATTAAGCACCATTGATTTGTTAAAATTGCTGTTTTTGCATCTCTTAACTGGAGTAAAAATTCATCTTTTTCATTTTGTGTGATAACACCGACACCTTCAAGCATAGGTTCATTCTATCAACTAAAGTCTATAGATAAAAATATAAGTGGGGTGCGTCAATGTCCAGACTAACGCAAACTGTTGAAAGGTTGATTTGGTAGCAAAAAGTCTTGGCTGGAGGCATGGGTGGTTGTTGGAACGCTGGTAAACAACTTTAATTCCTAGTAGTTAATAAGAACACTGGTTGTTCCGGATTTGCTAAAAACTCACGTACTCCTTCTTTAGCTGGCTTTGGTATAAAACTTAGATCGGCTATTTTATCTAGACTTATCCATTCTACGTAATATTGTTCATCATTATTCATCCTGCCTTTTTCAGGCCCACCCAATTCAATTTCCTTGTTACCAGTTTCACAAAGAAAGTAAAATGCGATTCTTGTATCAGTATCGAGTAAAAATATGAGTTTACCAACCTCAACATCGATTCCAAATTCTTCTTTAATCTCTCTTTTACATGTTTGCTCAAGCGTTTCACCTGCTTCCCAAGACCCACCGGGTAATGTATAAAAGTCTTCGCCTTTAACTATCTGGTGCATTAACAGAATTTTCCCATCTTTAACTACTAGGCCTCCAGAACGAAACCCCTGAGGTTTATTTTCTAAAATAGTGTCGTAATGTTTAGACATAATGGAATTATACTTCTATACAGGTTGTAGTAACAAGAAATAGTTGGCTGGGGGCGTGGGAACTTGTTAGTACGTTTATACGAACTTAATATTTTCAGTTTATACACTCTTTCATCCTATCTTTAATGCTCCATACCACCTTTTGTATTATTTCATCCCAATCTTTATAG
>Ga0209417_1000479_pt1 | contig 93492 bp, 97 predicted proteins | sample RifGroF2_FD_184002 | JGI IMG/M metagenome (GOLD analysis project Ga0209417, IMG submission 184002) | Groundwater microbial communities from Rifle, Colorado, USA - Groundwater F2 (SPAdes) (version 2) | ecosystem: Environmental > Aquatic > Deep subsurface > Groundwater | place: Rifle, Colorado... | reverse complement strand
TAGCTCCGCGATTTGTTCGCTCGAAAATGATGTTCTCATATTCTTTTGTTAATTATTAATGCTAACAAAAGAAAACTGTGCCTGTGTCCACTTTTTGGGGTACAGATCATTTGTGGACCATGGGGGAATCGAACCCCCATCTCCCGGATGCAAACCGGGTGCTCTACCACTAAGCTAATGGCCCACCTTTGTAAATTAAATACCAGACTTTAATGTCGTTATTATAATGGAATGGTACAAATCAGCCGTTTTAACACTGAACTACGGATCCGAAATAATTTACTAATTCTAAACAATTAAGCAGAAAATGAACAGCTCTCCAAAATTATCAAAAAAGTTCAAATGAAATTATTTTTTCAAAGCCTCCTTGAGCAAATGATCAAGGAGCAAAGGAAAGGAGAGCCCTATCGCTTCTGCGGATCTGACATACGACGACTCCAAGCCAAGAGCAGGGAGCGTATTAATTTCAAGAACAAATATTCCACGCAGAGAAACTATAAAATCCGTTCTCGAATAATGCTTTGAGCTTATTGCTGTATGCGCCAAGACCGCCGCTTGCTGAATTTTTTTTGATATATCAAGACCGAATCTACCCGGGCAGATTAATCGTATTTTTCCGTTGTATTTGTTTTCGTAATCAAAAAATCTTCCCTTCGGAGGAATTATCTCAACAACCGGCAATGGATAAAATTTATGTCCTCTGAAATTTTCAAGAACCCCGCATGTGGCTTCCCTGCCTGTTATATGCTCCTCAATTAGCGCTTTTTTATCATGCTCTAGCGCTTTTTTCAAACCTAAAAAAATATCTGTTTTTGATTTTGCCAGGCTAACGCCGACAGAAGATCCTCTTGACACCGGCTTTACCATCCACCAAGGAGACATTTTTTCATACGCCTCGCTTGTTTTTTCATGTAAATTATCGTCGGTTGAAACAAAAACTGCGCGCGGAGTCTTAATTCCCGCGTTTTCAAAAATTTGCCTCGCAAAAATTTTGTTCATACCCGCGGCTGAAGGAACAATTCCTGATCCCGTATAGCGCATCGAATATCTTTCCAAAATCTGCTGAACTTTACCGTCCTCTCCGTGCTCGCCGTGCATGGCGTTAAAAATCACGTCCACTTTTCTCAATATTTTTTCCACAGGTTTTGGAAATCCATCTAAATGCCAAACCCCGTCTTTGGTCCAAAGAACATCATGAACTTCATATTTTTCTTTCAGCAAATTAGCAATAACGCTCTCCCCAGTTTTCAATGAAATGTCATATTCAGATGAAGGCCCGCCTCTTAATACGCCCACATTAATCTTTGCCATATCTCCAGTCTAAACCGGAATCCGCCTAAAAAAACTGGATAAGTTCAAATCATTTTGTTATAATCGTCAAAGAAAAAACGAGCGCTTTGGTATGCCCATAATAAAAAATTTTGCGAGTATAGTTCAGTGGGCGAGCTGCGAGCCGGACATAGTCCGCGGGTCGCTGTAGGAAGCGACAAGCTGTCCTGACCCCGTATAAAAATTTTGGGCGTGTAGTTCAGTGGTAGAACGCAGTCCTGATAAGACTGAGGTCGGAGGTTCGATCCCTCCCACGCCCACTACAATAAAAAAAATTTTAAGCTTATATAAGTAAAACACCTCTTTCCGCCCGACTGGGTGAAAAGAGATGTTTTGCGTGCACTATTATAAATTCCGAACTACGCGGCTTTCTTTAATTCAGCGGCCTGATCTTTCGACAAAACTTTCCAGCACTCATAACTGCCTGACGGAGATTTTGTTACTGCAAAAAATCTGCCGCTCCTTTCCCTAATATCATACGCAGTTGATTTAAATCTGCTCTTAGATTTTAAATCATAAAACTCTACTTCAGGCTTCGCATTTGCGCCTTTGTCTTTTGCGTCTTTAGCCATATTTTAAAAAATATTCATTAGCATGTAATTCGACCCCGGGTCATAGACTGACCTTTTATGATTATACCCCAAGTTTAACTTTTCATCAAAAAATCAAGCAAAGCAAAATCCCGGCCGCCAAATTGGCGAACCGGGATTTTGCCGTCTCTTTTGTCCCGTTCTTATCCCGAGTAGCTTCGGGAATCGAGCAGTCTCAATATTAAAGTTCCGAGACCAACACTTATTCCGGCGAACCGCCGGAACCGACCTCATTTAAGTTCGTTCCGCCTCGACGACGGATAAATTCTTAAATTAGGAGAAACTCCACGACCAGCTTCCGCTAGCCGTGCCTTGTTACGACTTCGTCCTTGTCACCGAGCCGAGCTTGGGCCCAAAAATGAGACTTAAGCTCTTCCCGGCTTCCCTGACGTGACGGGCGGTGAGTACAAGACTCGAGAACGTATTCACCGCAGTGTAGCTGACCTGCGATTACTAGCGATTCCAGCTTCATGAGGTCGAGTTGCAGACCTCAATCCGAACTGAGCCGACTTTTGATGGGATTGGCTCCGCCTTACGGCATCGCAACCCATTGTCATCGGCATTGTAGCACGTGTGTAGCCCAGGGCATCAAAGGGCCATGCTGACCTGGCGTCATCCCCGCCTTCCTCCCTCTTACGAGGGCAGTCTCGTCTGACACTTATAACAGACGATAGGGGTTGCGCTCGTTACCCCACTTAAGGGAACAGCTCAAGCCACGAGCTGACGACGGCCATGCAGCACCTGTGCTTTTGTCCTTGTGAGACGTTCCAGCTTTCGCCGAAACTTCAAAAGCATTTCAAGCCCTGGTGAGGTTTTTCGCTTACCGTCGAATTGAACCACATGCTCCACCGCTTGTGCGAGTCCCCGTCTATTCCTTTGAGTTTTAAACTTGCGTTCGTACTTCCCAGGCGGCAGGCTTAACGCGTTAGCTTACGGCTCCCGAAGGGTCGATACTTCGAATGCCTAGCCTGCATCGTTTAGGGCGTGGACTACAAGGGTATCTACATTTTGTTACTAACAACTTAGGTGTCGGACACCTAAGTGAGCGAGTCATTTCTGCTCGCTTCTCTGCATCGCTGCAGAGTTCGGACTATATCATAGGCAGAAGTGAGATATTGGAGGCTGGAAATCTAAGATCCCCGAACCTCCATCTTTTTCTCCTTTCTACCCCTCGGCGTATAGTCTCTGAGGGGAATTTAATTTTTAGTAACTCTTTCACATTCCGCGATTTCTTTTGTATAAGCACCTTCTTGATCCAGCGCTTCGACAAAAACCTGATTTCGTGGAATTTTCCTGTTTTCTGCGTGCATCTTAATACTTTCCAGAAGTGCCTCCGGAACTTTCAAGACCACGATTTCATGTCGATATCTCACTGAGACATCGATCAACAAATCATACATGAGCTACTCCTTTCAAATTCTTCCCTGCTGGTTGGCCGGTAGCAGATTTTACTCCGCACCACCGGGCACTTTTTCACTAGTTAATTGGGCCTGCCTTGATAGCTTTAAACAAATTTGGATCGAGAATGTTAAGAGGTTCTGAAACGTAAACATTGGTATGATTTCGTTCAAACCTCTTTTTTCTCGCATTGATCACTTCTTTAACTTTCTCAGAACTACCTCTAAACTTTCCTGTTAATCGAACATATCTCTTGGTCTTTTTCTTTTGACCAGAGAGCTCGAATATATACTTACCCATAAGACCTCCATACTAGTAGTGCCGGATTCTTCCGGCTGTTCCAGAACATATAGCTCCCGACATCGCTCTCGCGATGTCGCGGATCCTCGATTTCACTATTTATTTTTAATAGTGCATCGGGACAAGTTTTTTAACCTCCGACTCCAATTTCACCGCCGAAAAAATTCAGCTGCAAAACTGGAGCCAGAGGGGACTAGCGCCACATGCGATTTTTATATCGCATCCTTGTTGTGGCCTTTGTTAATCCTTTTTGATCCCCACGCTTTCGTGTTTCAGAGTCAGGAATGCCCCAGCAAATTGCCTTCGCCTTTGGTGTTCCCCTAGATATCAACGGATTTCACCCCTACACCTAGAGTTCCATTTGCCTCTGGCACCCTCCAAGCTTGGCCGTTTCCCTGCCAGCTTCACCGTTAAGCGGTGAAATTTAAGCAGGGACTAACCATGCCTCCTACACACCCTTTACGCCCAGTAAATCCGGATAACGCTTGGGCTCCTCGTATTACCGCGGCTGCTGGCACGAGGTTAGCAAGCCCTTATTCATAGGCTAATATCACTTTAGTTTTTCACCTATAAAAGCGGTTTACGTCCCGAAGGACTTCCTCCCGCACGCGGCGTCGCTCGATCAGGCTTTCGCCCATTGTCGAATGTTCTTGACTGCAGCCACCCGTAGGTGTATGGACCGTGTCGCAGTTCCATTGGTGGGGATCAAGCTCTCACTTCCCCTAGCCGTCATAGCCTTGGTAGGCCATTACCCTACCAACAAGCTGATAGCCCGCAGGCCTTTCTTAGAGCCAATCTGAGTGATTTACTCTTACGAGAACTATCGGGAATTAGCTAACCTTTCGGCTAGTTATGCCCGTCTCTAAGGTAAGTTCCTACGTGTTACTACCCCGTCTGCCACTGAACATCTAAATCCGTTGCCTTGATGTAATCTCAACTTCTTCAAAAGATATTCCGTTTGACTTGCATGCCTTATCCACGCCGCCAGCGTTCATCCTGAGCCAGGATCAAACTCTCTTTAAAATTGCTCACGTTAAAACGAGCAAAGTTTTTGTGAACGGGACAAAAGAGACTTCTCTTTTGTCGCATAATATGTGTGGATTGATCGGCGCTATTATTTTTCAATAAATTAGCACCGATACTAAATTTTCAAAGTTCACTCGTTCCGCCATCCTTTCAAAATGCAACCGCGACTGCCCTCGGAAAGGAAAGTCGCGGTAGCACTAAGGTTTTAAGGTTGTTACTGATATCTTTTCATACTTATACCATTATAGTGACGCCCTAAACATTGTCAAATCAATGGTATGTATATAATATTTGTCTAAAAGGAGGGCAAAATGAAACTTAACAATCAAGCTTTATTGCGTTGGGCTATAACAATTATTGGTTTTGTAATTTTCATCTGGTTAGCCATTCACGGAGCTGGTAAGGCGGTGTTTGGAGCTGAAATTTTTACACCAACTTGCACTCCCATAACCTTTCGCGGAAAAATTGCTTCGGTTAGTCAAAATTTCAAAGAAAACCTGATCAAAGTCGAGTGGGAATTAACATCAACAACCCCGCGCAGAATCATTTTAGTCTTTTCCAAATTGGAGGTATGGGCGCCTGCGTTCTACGGCGAGCGCGCAAAAAGCATATCTAGAATAACGGTTCTTAATGCCCACTGCCGCCACTACCTCAACGAGCACTGGGCACTCGTCCCGCTGGGGCCTCCAGACCTTTTCCTGCCCGGCAAGTAAGCCTCGCCCAATTATTCTAAGGCCTGCTGGTGCATATATATCACCGGCGGGCCTTCCTCATTTTTACACCTCCACGCTTAGCGTTCCGCCATTTTTCTATCTCTGCATGATTCCCGGAAAGCAAAATTTTCGGCACAGGATATTTTTTTCCTCGCCATTTAAAAACTTCCGGCCGCGTATAGTGTGGATACTCGAGATCAGTTTTTAGTTTGTAGTTTTTAGTTACAAGTTTAATGTTTTTAGTTTTTAGTTTCGGATTGAAACTTTCTTCCTTCAAAGATTCTTCCTGAATTACTCCGGGAATTAATCTTGTTAACGCCGAAACAACAACCATCGCCGCGACATCCCCGTCGGTTGTAATATACGGCCCGATTGAAATTTCTTCTACGGCGCATGGCTGACGGCGTAGGGCGGTTATAACGCGCTCATCAATTCCTTCATATCTCCCTGTCACAAAAATAAAATTGCTATATTTCTTTGACCAGTCATGGGCTATTTTTTGATTAAACTGTTTCCCCTTTACGGAAAGCACAGCAATCTTCAACTTGGTTGTTGGACAACCAAGTTGAATTTTTTCAACGGCGCGCAAAATCGGCCCTGCCATTAAAACCATCCCCGCTCCCCCGCCAAAGGGCCGGTCGTCCACCTTATGATGTTTTTTGTCTGCCGAAAAATCCCGCAGATTATGAATTTTGATTTCTACTTTCTTTTTTAAAATTGCGCGCTTAATAATCGACTCTGAAAAATAGGAGTCGAAAATTTTCGGAAAGATAGTAATAATGTTAAATCTGATCTTTGACATTGAACTGATTATAACGTAATGTTTTAACGAAAGAAAGGAAGGAGCTCATTATGAATAAGAAGTTTGTGTTAATCGTCACTGTACTTGGCTTTATCGGATATATCGGAGGTTTGGTTTTCGGCCTCCTTCATGCAGAACCCGGACCTAGCAACATCGGCCATTTGATCGCAACGATCGCGGGTTGTATGATCCTTGTTTCGTTCTGCTTGTTTCGCCAGGCCAAATTTAAGTGCTACATTTTTGGAGCGCTACTAATATTCGGCATTGGGATGATAGGACAAATCGTTTACTTCATTAAAAACGTGCCGAGTTACAGCCGGACACAACTGTGGGGATACACAGTAATCACCTTAGGTTCTGCTCTCGCCCTTTACTTCGAAAATAAATCGCCGCCCAGCGTGATAATCATGGTCTTTGGATCCGTTGTAGCTCTGGCGGGATTCGGGTCGAATATTTACGACCCAAGTGAAGGAGTTGTCTTTGGGTACATTTTCGGTCTAGCCGGCCTTTCAGTGTTTGCCATCGGGTGTTTTCTTTATGTTCGGTGGACCAAAAATTCCTTACAATAAAAGACAGCAGTATATAATACCAAAACAGGAGGATCACTCATGAATAAGAGGAATGCTGCTCTGGCCATTCTTATCCCTGCTTTTTTGGCTCTTGGATTATTAACGCTCTACATGAGCTACGGTATATCCGAAGGAGCGCCGCACTTCGTTTACACGCTCTTTTGAAGCCTAAATCGCGGAAGAAATAACTTTACAAAGCCGTCTTCGTTGCGAACACTCGCGACGTGGACGGCTCTTTGTTTTTTTTGGCTGTATTTGATATAACAAACAAAAAGGAGCGAAATATGATCAGCTCTTTAAAAAATCTGGAGAATTTTTTCATCATATCAATTACAATCTCTTTTTTCCTCATTCACAATTTCGTGCTTGATAATTTCAGCGGCTTAACTATGCCCGTATTTTACTTTTTCCTACGCCCCATATTATTCGCGTCTTTGGGAATAATCTTATTAGCACAAGCCATCAAGGCGTTAAGAAAAGGTCAAAAAGACATTAAAAAACCGCCCGGAGTCAAAGAATATGCTTTCACGCTCGGCGACACATCTGATGAAATTGAAAAGATAATCGCAACCAAAGAAAAAACAACCATGGAGGTAATGGACTGTGAAAAAAAATTTCTCGAAAGCAATACTTAGGCATTGGAACAAGGTCGGCCTGGCAGGCCTTATCGTAAAAGTCAGCGGGGCAATTGCCATTGAAAATTATCCGTGGGCGATTCAAGAGCCAGCGGACAAAATCGGCGTCTCGGTTCATGGGTTGCGCTGGTTTTTATGGACATTCGCCATCTTCGGAGTGTTGTGCTGGATTATGGTTTTCGTTAAAAAAAATATCAAACATAAGGAAAGGAGTTCGACATGAAAAAATTTGCGCGTTCGTTGTTAGCGATCTCGGCTTTTACGGTCATACTTATTGGCATGGCCTTCAGCCAGAGCGATACTGGTACAGAAACGTCAAAGATAACCACTTTAACAGGCGTTCTCCTTTTGGTCTTTGCGATCGCCAATGGCGTCAGACATCACAAATGGGCCGGGAGACCAAAAAAAACAAGGATTGGAGGTGTCCATGGAACTTTTGCTACAGTATGGCGACGTCTCTTATAAATTTGCCAGAGAAACATGGAGCATGGGCTTTCGATACAAAGAGGAGTGGCTACAGTTTTTTTGTAAGCTCACCATTCCTCGATGGATTACACCGAACGGAGTAACTTACTTTCGCATGGCGCTGGCTGGAGTCATTTACCATCTCTACTCGCACTCGGCCATGCTTCCGGAACTGATAGCGATTTTGGTTGCTTCTGCCGTCGTAACGGATGTTATTGATGGGCCACTTGCTCGCGTTCGCCAGCAAGAAAGTATTTGGGGTGCGAACATCGACCCTATAGCCGACAAAATGATAATCCTCATCGTTGTATATTTCGAGCTCATCTCGATAATGCCGACGCTGTACTGGATTATCTTTTGGTGCGAGGTCATCTCGACATTTCTTAGGCCGATCTCTTACTGGCTCGGATTCGACGCGAAAGCCAACGACTGCGGTAAGACAAAAATGGTACTGCAAACCATTGCGCTGATCCCGATATACTTTGGCAATTACTCGTTGGCGAAAGACTTGCTGATTCTGGCGTTCGTGGTTGGGTCGGTCAGTTTGGCCATTCAATCCAGCGGGCCTATCAAATTATTCGCCGATCGCTGGAGACAACATTAGAATTTGTGCAAAATCAATAATAATAAAGAAAGGAGGTTCTCTTATGAAAAAAACAAAAGCCCCCGGGTAGATTACCTTGGGGCTTTCGTCGTTTTTGAAACTAATTTAAATTAAAGTTTCAGATCTTCCATGACTTCGTCCATGTGAGAAGTTTTCGGAGCGCCTCTTTGAGAACCTTCCGGCTCTTCAATTTTAAGATTCACGCGAGCGTGATTCTTCATGCCGACCACTCTTAAAAGAGTACGGATGGCCTTGGCGGTGTTGCCGTTTCTTCCAATGACTTTTCCCATGTCCTGTGGATTTATTTTGAGGTTCAGGAGAACTCCCATTTCATCAACAGCACGGGTTACTTTTACATCGGAGGGATTGTCGACCAGGGATTTCACAACAAAATCCAGAAATTCCTGATCACCGTGTTTTTCTGCCATTTTCGTTTATCGTTAAGGATAATTCTGATTATCGAGTCCGACCTAAACTCGGATATATATAATTTATATATCATAATACATAAAAAAGTCAACGCCGATCATGGCTCTTAACCTAAAAATATAAATTTATGAGTCTATGACTATGAAGCTATCTTGCTTTCTTCTTTCTTAAGTACACCCTTAGACGAGGACACATTAATTTTCTTTCCCTCAATTATTTTTGAGTTAATAAGAAGATTATGAATAGTATCCGAAGTCTTAGCGCCTTTTGAAATCCAATATTTAATCCGCTCTTCATGCAGTTGCGATTTATTTTTGCGAGCGTCGTATGAACCTAAAATTTCCACGACCCTTCCGCTCGCGGCTGAACGTCTGGAATCAGCAACAACAACCCGGAAAGACGGGTCATTTTTTCTGCCAACGCGCTGTAATCGAATAATTAACATGGAAATAAGTATATAGAATTATGATTTAAGAATCAAGATTCGAATAGAATTAACCAAACCTAAAAAAGGGTAAGGGAGGCTGGTCTTATCAACACAGCCTCCCTAAAATTGGAGGGTGGGCGAAAAATATAGGAACTAATAAGCCCTGCGCGTGCACTTCCGGATCCAAGGCTCGGTGGCCAGTTCCCACAGCTCATCCTGCGTCATTGACATTCCCGGTATCGCCTTCCAGCGTACCTCCAAACGTCCACTAAGAATGCCCTAGCTTTCGCCATCACGACTGCCGCAATGAGAGTTTCACCACTCCGGGATTCTCATTGGTAAGTCCAAGCATGATATTTATATTTTCGCCACACCCAAATTAAAATCTAATTTATATACTGTATTTAGTCAAACGCTGCCAAAAAAAGAGCTCCCGATCGATAATGACCAGGAGCTCTACTGAATCTGAAACACACTTCATGTCAAGCCAACGAAGCGCTCAATCTGCCAGGCTAGTGGCTCGCAACCCACACTTTAAACTCACTGACGCACCACATTGCGAATTCGAGCGCCAGTGCGGTGAGCACAACGCCTACCGAGCTAAAGAACGCAAGCTGAAACTGCATAAGGGTCCAGGGCTCCCCCAACGCATACTTGGCTATGTGGAGCGTCATGCATGAACTTCCAAACACTCCGAGAACAAAGAAAACCTTCGCGGACTGACCATGAAAAATGATCAGCTCTTTGCACGCAAGATGCAAAGAAACAAGCAGGATCAGCGTAACAACCGCTGATGCAATTAATGCCGATCGGTAGCCTGCCGCCTCGCGAAGCACTTGCAATAGCGCAAATCCGCCAAAGCCGAACCCTCCTATCATCGCCATGCAATCAGACAGCTCGAGGCCATGATCTGAACACTTCATAATTTCCTCCTTTGAATACGGGAGCTTTTTAAACTTTGAGGTGATTTTATCCCAATGCTGCAAATATCTCAAGCAACCAAAGCCCCCGCATCTTCAAACCTTATCGAAAGCAATTTTGAAATTCCATCCGAACCCATTGTAACTCCATACAAAACCCATGCTGTTTTCATCGTTGTTCTATTGTGAGTTATAACTATTAACTGCGTAGTTTTCGAGAGATCTTCAAGCATTTTCCCGTAGCGCTGAGAATTTGCTTCATCAAGCGCGGCGTCAGTTTCATCCAGCACCAAAAATGGCGGAGGGTTGACCGCAGACATCGCGAATAAAAGCGCGATTGAAGTAAGCGCCCTCTCGCCTCCGGAAAGGAGATCAAGTGATTTAATTCTCTTCCTCGGCAAATCAACGGAAATATCTATACCTTCTTCGGAACTTTCTTCCGACTCCCCCTCCAATTCATCTACGGCCTCTTTTTTAATTTCTCTTTTTACGATTTTTAACGCCGCCGATCCTCCCCCGAACATTGTCGCAAAAAAACTTCCAAACTCATGGTTGATCTTGGAAACGCCGGTTTTAAAATCATGATCCAGCTTTTTTTCAAGCTCTTCCATAACCTCGCCCAAATCTTTCGCGGAAACTTCAAGATCCGAAAGTTCTTTAAACAAAAACTCATCGCGCTCCGTAATTTCCTTATATTCCTTCAAAATCTGCGGATCAATTCCTCCGGCTTCCTCAAGCCTTATTTTAAGTCTTTCAATTTTTTTTCGGGTCGCATCAGCATCAGCCAATGACGGATAAGGCTCCATACGCACCAATTCTTCTCCCGCAAGATAGGGCGTAGCTTCTTCAAGTTCGCGAGAAAATTCATCTGATGCCATCTGAACCCTTTCTTTATCCATTTGGAAAGCGCGCAAATTGTCTTTAATACGCGAAGCTTCCGATTCAAGCTCATAAACTTTACGCTCCTCTCGGCGGGCTTCGTCTACTACCTTTCTTTCCTGAATCGTTTTTTCAGATATTTTTTTGGCCAGATCCTCCTCTTCCTTTCTTATTTCAGCCAATTTCGTTTGGAATTCTTCATTCTTTGTGCGGTTTTCCTTCAAAAAATCCTCGCGTCCAGCCCTCTCTCCTTTTATATTTTTAAGAAAATTTTTAATTAAAACCTCGACTTCCTTGATTCTCTCAAAAATTTTATCAAGAGCCGATTCTTCTTCGAGCGCCGACAAGGACATTGTGATCGTCTCCATGACGCCCTCGACATCTTTTCTCGGAACCATCGCTTCTTTTTGCTCCTTTAAGTTTCTTTCTTCTAGCTCAATCATGCCTTGAAGCCTGCCAAGCTCATATTGGATTTTTACTCTGCTTTCGCGAACTTCCGCGAGTTTTTTTTCAGAACCATCGCCGTCGCTCTTCTCCGGTGCGACTATTCTCTGCTCATTTTTTTCAATGCTTTGGCGCAGTTTTTTGATTTCAGACTCGATTTCGGCGAGATTTTTTTCGGGCTCGCCGCTTTTTTCTTCCAATTCTTTTTTATTTTTCTCAACGGTAGCGCCTTTACGCGAAAGATACTCATAAAAAAGCGACTTCAAATCTTCCCTCAATTTCGACGCAATTTCGAATTTCTCCGCCTGCGTTTTTAAAAATTTAAGATGCGGTTGGATTTCTCGCCTCAAAGCCTCAACTTGTTTTATATTATCCTTGGTTCGGTCAAGCTTTCTCTCGGCCTCAAGGCGCTTAATCTGAAAAATTTTAAGCCCAAGCGCGTCTTCGATCATTTCTCTTCGTTCTTTTGGAGACGCATACAAAATACGATCAGCCTCGCCTTGCCCGATTATGTGATGTTGTGAAGAACCAAACCCGACTTTCGCAAGAAGTTCGATTATATCTTTCAGCCGGACATTTGAGCCGTTTAATAAATATTCATTTGCGCCGTCCCGATAAACTCGCCTGCCAATCGCGACCTCGTCAAATTCCAAAGGAAATTCGCGCTTGATATTGTCAAAAACCAGCTCGACGGATGCTTTAGAAAGCCGAGCTTGTTCATTTGATCCCGAATAAATAAGGTCCTCGCCTTTTTTTCCGCGAAGAGTTTTAATTGACTGCTCGCCCAAAACCCAGCGAATCGAATCCGCGACATTAGATTTCCCGGATCCATTCGGCCCCACAACCGCGGAAATAGGGTTCGGAAACTCAAGAACAGTGTTCTTCGCGAAAGATTTAAATCCACTGATTTCTAAGCGTTTAAGCCTCATCTCACGCCGTCTACTTTAATCGAATTTAAAATTTCGTTCATTTTTTTCTCAGATGTCCAGCGTGCACCACACGATTTCTCTGAAGGAGCGATAATTAGAAGGGTATTTTCAAAAAATTTTACATACATTTTTTTCTGCCCTCGAATCTGATTTTTTTGCGGAGAATTATCATAAATTTCATCATATCTTGAAATCTGTTCAAAGACATAAAAATCAATTTCTCCAAATCGCTTCGTTGAACTACTGACGGTTGCGGTATTGGCGTAACCCTCATAATCCACTTCCAACTGCTCAATAAATTCTTCAGGATTTTGCTTAAATCTATAGTGATTATCACGATTGATAAATTCGAAACTCATTACAGTGTTATCATCAAAACACCACTTATAATTGAGATTCAAATTATTATCGAATAAACCATGTATCTCGTAGCCAAAAGGATACCTAAAACGAAGGGTCAAATTATCAGTGGAAGTGTCTTTCAGTACGCCCTCACTACTAGTAAATGGCTTTGCGGTATTAAAAATCCAAATTAAAATAAATGCAACTAAAAGAAAACCTACCCCAGCGAATACGACACCCGCAACACCCACAACTTTTGTCCAAAAACTTTTTACCTTCATAAAGTGGAAGATTATTTATTCCCATCCCTTGGCCTTCAAGCCTGCCATTGCCGCTTGCTGTTGAGCTTCCTGTTTTGACGGTCCTTCGCCTTGGGCCACCAATTCTTTCCCAACGTAAACTCCGACAACAAAATGCTTGTCATGATCAGGCCCCCACTCCTTGACGACTTCATACGACGGAGTAACGCCGGTAATTTCCTGCGCCCGCTCCTGAAACAAGCTTTTTGAATCGCGAAAAAGTTTTTTGTTTAAAATTTCATCCATCTTCGGCAAAATATTTTCGTGAATAAATCTGGACGCAGAATCATATCCCTGATCAAGATAAATGGCTCCTATTAAAGCCTCAAAACAATTCGCCAAAATAAAAAGCCTCGCCCTGCCCACATCCTTAGACTCGCCTTTTGAAAGTAACAAATAATCATTTATTTCCAAATCTTGGGCGACCGAGGACAACATATTCGCATTAACAAGGGCCGCACGAAAACTTGTAAGTTCGCCTTCGGGTTTTTCAGGAAAACGCATAAAAAGAAAATCTGTTACTGCCAGTTCCAAAACGGCATCCCCCAAAAATTCGAGGCGTTCGTTCTGCCCGACCGGCCAGGAAGGATTTTCGTTTAAATAAGAACGATGGGTAAATGCTTCCTTTAGAAGATCCTGATTTTTAAACTTTATATTTATTTTGGACTCAAATTCAGAAAAATCTTTCATGTTTTATGCCTTAGGTTTTTGTTTTATAATATCAAGCGCTTTATTCAATAAAGGCTTAATGTCATCATAAGTTTTTAATTGGGCGATTTCTTCAGAGAAAAACCATTTCGCGTCATCAAGCCCCGAGTGCTCTCCGGTGGTTAAATCTTTCAGCTCCTTTGTGTTAGCTTTGAAAAGAAAATAAGTTACTTGCCTGCGCACTTTGCCGATTTTCGGATCCGAGGCTACGTACTCATTCGTACCTAAATTTTCTCCGGCAATTAAATTTGAAACGCCGAGCTCTTCACCGACTTCTCTTTTTGCGCCTTCGATCGGCTCCTCATTTTCTTCAAGATGGCCTTTTGACAATGTCCAGTATCCGAAAACATCATGCACGAGGCCGAAAAAGATTTTTCCATCCTCATCACGATAAACCACTCCCCCTCCAAGCGTTTCTATAGGTAGATCTTTCAAATCCACCGGTCCTTTTTTCTTAGTCGTTTCATCCTTTCCCGGCTCGCCTATTTCGCGGTAAACCGTTCCCAAAACGCCGTTAACAAATTTCCCCGACGAATCAGAGCCGTAAGTTTTTGCGAGTTCAATTGCTTCGTTAATGGCCACTTTTGGCGGAACTTCCGTGCGATTGCCGAACAATAATTCATACAAACCGAGCCTAAGCACGTTCCTATCCACAATAGCCACTTGCTCCAAAGGCCACTCCGGAGCTGCCTTCTCAATAATCGAGTCGAGTTTTTCTCGATTTTTAAGAACGCCTTTCACGAGTTCCCTTGCAAAATTATCGTCTTCAAGTCCCGGGGCAAATTCTTTAGTGTGGTATTCGACTATCTCATCTGCCGCGGCGTCATTTCGTCCGCTAAAATCCCACTGAAAAAGGGACTGCATAGCGATACTTCTACCTAAATGTCTATTGGCCATATTCTAATTTCAAGTTACCTAAAGAACAAACGCTTATAAAGAACTAGGTTTTTTGCGAGAGCTCGGACGCACTAAGCGGCTTTCCCTGCTTTTCGGCCTGCTCCTCAAGCTCTTTCTCTTTCTTTTTTCTCTCTTTTTTGTCGAGTTTTTTTAATACATCCACGACTTGGCGACCATTATAAAATCCGCAATTTTGACAAATTACATGCGGAGTTTTTTCATTTTTGCAATTTTGGCATACTGAAAAAGCCGATCCTTTTAAAGCGTGATGGGAGCGGCGTTTATTGCTATGCGAGCGCGTATGGCGCATTCGAACTGTCATAAAACCAGCTTACATGATGTGATAAAAAATTTCAATAGTTTGCTAATTTATGTTAAAAAAATCCCCTATTATCCCCGCGCGTAAAAAGGTATAGTTAAGAAGAACAAAGCACTTATTTGATGGAGGAAGTATGAGAAATTTCTTTACGAGAGATGAAGTGGCAATAAAACTCGGCACAGAAGTCCGTGTAATTAAGGAATCAAAATATTTTCCGTATCACGCGCAAGGATTTGTTACCGGCTACCAAAGACTTATCAAAGACGGCGAATTCGGACTGAAAGTAACGGTGAACGGTAAACGAGGGCGAAAACACACTCAAGTCTTCCTACAACACCGCTACAAAACCGAGCTTAAAGAGATCAACCTAAAGCCGAGCAAGGATGAACCAGAAAAAGATCCACCGAAAAACCGGCAAATTGAACCGCCGACGGCTCGACGAAACCCGACACAAAAAGAGCGAGACCACCTCACAAAGCTCATCGAGGAATACCATCTCTGGCCTTACTAACCCCTCCAAAAAAACGCTCCCAAGGCCGGCCGTATACGCGCGCCAGCCATTCTTTTTTTATTTAATCCATAATGTCGAAAGGAAAGTCGAACTTTTGACATTATGGGCTCACGCAACACTACACTAAACGAGTGCAAAAACTTTGGCGATGGATTTCCGAAAGGCCGTGCTTTTTTATTAGTTCGCAATGCAGCCTTGTTCCATAGCCTTTATGAATTTCAAACGAATAATCCGGAAATTTTTTAGAAAGTGAAACCATCCTGCGATCTCTAGTTACTTTTGCTATGATCGATGCCGCCGCAATAATAGAAATTTTTTCATCGCCTTTAATAATTGTTTTCTGGCTATATTCCGGCGGAGCGACAAGGGAGCCGTCCAAGAATAGTTTATAGTTGATAGTTTTAAGTTTATGGACACTTCCCAATTTTTCAAGACATCGCTTTACCGCGAGGCGAAGCGCGAAAGAAATTCCCCTTTTATCTATAACCGACGGACTTACAAAAGACACCGCGTATTTCAAATTTCGATTTTTCTTAATCCTTAAAAACCATTCCTCGCGCTTTTTTGCGGATAATTTTTTCGAATCTTTAATTTCTTTAAAAAATCCTGCGCCCTTAACTTTAAATTTTAAACTGGCTGGAGCAGCCAATGCCGCGACCGCGACCGGCCCGGCCAACGGACCCCTGCCAACCTCATCAATTCCAACAACATGCCGTTTGCTCATTTTTAAATAATAGCGAATCTATAGAAAGAAAAAAGGATGCGCGCTTGCAAAAATAAAGGTGGGCCAGCAATAAAGCTAGCCCGGTTAGAGTACGAACAAACGCACGAGTCATTGTTAGAAGGACATTGGCTGTCCCACGCTCATTTGGATAAAAAAGGGCGCCACTCCTTCCAAAGCTCTTTGAAGCTCGGCTTTTGCCGAAGTTCCTGACGTTTCTGCGGCTTTATTAAGCCGCTCCGACAGATGCGCTAAATAACGAAGCTTCGGATGCCCGGGCATAAACTTCGCGAGACAAGCTGCAGTTTTTGCCTCAAGGTCGTTATTGTCGCGCCAATCCCCTCGCTGGCATCGGTCCAGGATTGAATCCAACAAATGGACTGGGGGGACGCCGTCCCAACATAAGAACATGTCAAAAGCCATCATTTGGACACTCGGACTTTTTGAAGAAAAAAGGCAATCCGCTCGCCTGAAAAAATCGCTTATGATATGTTCTTCCCACTTTTTTGCTTTCGGCAGCAATCTGCCGAAAGCATTTACATCCCCACAGATAAAATTCTTCCAATCCTTAATTTCCTCTTCCCCAATGCCGCCTTCTCCAAATATCTTCCTTTTTGGAAAAAACATCGCTACCTCCTTCGGAAAATTTCCGTAAAATTCTTCGCTCCAATGAAACCGTATCATTGTTAAAAAATTTTGTCGAGACCAAATAAAATAAACTTGTTGATAAATCTCGAGAACTAGCACTCCGCTCTTTTTATGTCTAGAATTACATTATGAGTTTTGTTCACTTGCATACCCACAGCCACTATTCTTTATTGGACGGCCTTTCAAAGATTAACGACCTTATTTTTGAGGCGTCCAGACTGGAAATGCCAGCGCTCGCGCTTACAGACCACGGCAATATGTACGGCGCAATTGAGTTTTATAAAAAGGCGAAAAAGGCTGGCATTAAACCTATTATCGGCGTTGAAGCTTATTTGGCCGCCCGCGCGCTTAAAGACAAAGAGCCGGGAATAGATGAAAGGAGATATCATTTAACACTTCTCGCTGAAAATGACGAAGGCTATCACAATTTAATTAAGCTCGTCACGATTTCAAATCTTGAAGGCTTTTACTACAAACCGAGAATTGATAAAGAAGTCTTAAAACAACACTCAACAGGCTTAATCGCGCTTTCCGGATGCATGGGCGGAGAAATCCCCCGCACTGTTTACCGGGGCGATATGGAAGAAGCAACGCGCCTTGTATCCGAATACAAAGAAATTTTCGGAAAAGATAACTTTTTTATAGAGACTGCTCATCACCCCGGCATACCGAACCACGACCAAATTCAAGCCTCGCTTCGCGAATTGGCGCGCGGAACAAAAACCCCGATTGTAGCAACGCAGGATTCGCACTACATAAAGCCTGACGACGCTCCGGCGCAAGATGTTCTTCTCGCTATCCAGACAAATTCAAAACTCGACGATGAAGATCGGCTCACAATGAAGTCTGATGACTACTCATTACGCTCGCCTAAAATAATGAAGGAACTTTTCAAAGATTTGCCTGAAGCCATCCAGAATACTTTGGCAATCGCCGAACGGGCGAATCTTGAGATTCCCCTAGGTATCTTAAAATTCCCCGACTTTCCGGTACCGAACGGCTTTACTCCTGAAACATTTCTTGAAAAATTATGCCGGGAAAATCTTCCAAAATATTACGGTCAGCATCCCTCCGATGAAATAAAGAAACGTCTAGAATATGAGCTCTCAATCATAAAAAAGACCGGCTTCTCAACTTACATGCTTCTGGTCGCCGACATAGTCCGTTACGCGACAAGCCAAAAAATTCCCTTAAACGCCCGCGGATCGGCCGGAGGAAGTCTAGTTTCATTTATACTCGGCATAGTAAACACCGACCCGATTAAATATAACCTTTTCTTTGAGCGCTTTTTAAACCCTGACCGCATCTCTCCTCCTGATATAGATCTTGATATAGCGGACACAGGAAGAGACCGCGTGCTTGAATACGTACAAAATAAATACGGCCGGGACAGGGTCGCGCAAATCATAACGTTCGGCACCATGGCCGCGCGCGCGGCAATCAGGGACGCCGGACGCGCGCTGGGAATGAGTTACGCGTTTTGTGATCAGCTTGCAAAACTCATTCCCTTTAATCCGACTCAAGGCATGAAAGAAGGCTGGCTTGAACACTGCCTTAACGAAATAGAAGAATTTAAAACTATTTATAAGAACGATCCTGAAGCGAAAAGATTAATTGATTCCGCAAAAAAATTGGAAGGGGTTGCCAGACACGCGTCCGTGCACGCTTGCGGAGTTGTGATCACAAATGAACCAATGTCCGACTCGATTCCGCTTCAATATGCGACTTCGCACGGCGACTCTGACGCAAACCAGCAAGTTATCGTGACACAATACGAAATGCACGCGATCGAAGATCTGGGGATTTTAAAAATGGATTTTTTGGGGCTCAAAAACCTTTCCATTATTGAAAGCACGATGAAACTCGTAAAGGAAAGGTGCGGCATTGAAATTGAAATAGACAATCTGTCTCTTGACAATTCTGAAGTTTTTAAAACATTGGCTGAAGGAAAGACCGTTGGAGTCTTCCAGCTTGAAGGCCAAGGCATGACCAGATATCTAAAGGAGCTCGGACCCACAAACATTGAGGATATTATAGCCATGATTTCTTTATACCGTCCCGGCCCCATGGAGCTTATTCCCTCTTACATAAAAAGGAAACACGGGAAGGAACAGGTTGTCTATCTGCACCCGAAGCTTGAGCCTATTTTAAAAAACACATACGGCATTGCAGTATATCAGGAACAAATGATGCAGATTGTTCGCGATCTCGCGGGCTTCACGCTTGCCGAAGCCGACATCCTGCGTAAGGCCATCGGAAAGAAAATCAAATCCCTTCTTGAGGAGCAGAAAAAAATATTCGTTGAGCGGATGGTAAAAAACAATATTGAAAAATCAGTGGCCAGACAACTCGGCGGACTGCTTGAACCGTTCGCAAGATATGGGTTTAACAGATCTCACGCCGCATCATACGCTCTAGTAGCTTACCAAACGGCCTATCTAAAAACAGCTTACCCGATCGAATTTATGACAGCACTCCTAAACGCAGACGAAAAAGACATTGAGAGAATCGGATTTCTCATTAAAGAAGCGCGACTGCATGGAATTGAAGTTCTGCCGCCGGAACTAAACGCATCATTTGACGGATTTTCGCCTGAAGATGCGCCTGCAAGCGGCGAAGATGATAAAGCTGACAAAAACAAACAGGCAAAAACAATTCGTTTCGGACTTCGCGCGATCAAAAACGTGGGATCAAATGCGGTCCGATCGATAATCAAAGAAAGAGCTGAATCAGGCCCCTTTACTTCTCTTGAAAATTTTCTTGATAGAATTCCTCCGGCAGACATTAATAAAAAAACGCTTGAAGCTCTGATCAAATCGGGCTCGCTTGATAAATTCGGCGAGCGAGCCGGGCTTCTTGAAAACGTTGAAACGCTTCTTACATACCAGCGCGAATCAGCCCGCGCCTTAAAAGGCGGGCAATCCACGCTTTTCTCCGGCGGCGAATCAACCGCTCTTCCGCCATTAAGACTAAAAGAAACAGAACCTGTAAGCCAAGAAGAAAAACTTAAATGGGAAAAAGAACTTCTAGGCCTTTTTGTCTCCGGACATCCGCTCGATAAATTCAAGGACATTCTCGAGCGCCAACCGATCAATATAAAAAATATCAAAACAATGAAAGAAGGAACTCCAGTGCTCATCGGAGGGTTAATCGAAGAATTAAAAAAAGTTTTGACCAAAAAAAATGAGCCGATGCTTTTCTTGAAGCTCGCCGATTTTACGGATAATATAGAAGCAGTTGTTTTTCCGAGGCTCTTGGCCGCAAACGGGGGAATTTTCCAACCTGACAGATGCATAGCAATAAAAGGCTCGGTGTCATTAAGAAACGGCACGCCAAGCATCATATGCAACGAAGCCAAGATTTTGGGAGAGAAAAAAATCGACTAATACATATATTATGCAAAATTTTGCAGCCCCCAGAGATAATAAAAAAACACAATCTAATAATATTGAAAGCGTAAGGCACTCGCTTGCCCATCTTCTTGCCGCCGCGGTGCTTAAAAAATTTCCTACAGCCAAACTCGGAATCGGCCCTAACATTGAAGACGGCTTTTATTATGATTTCAAATTGCCCAAACCGATCAGCGACTCTGATCTCGCTGAATTCGAAAAAACGATCCGAAATTTCATTTCACAGAAATTGGATTTTTCCGGAGAAAAAATAACCCCGCTTAAAGCCAAAAAACTTTTTAAAGCCCAGCCCTTTAAACTTGAACTGATAAAAGATTTCACCAAAGAAAAAAAAGGCCTGACTTCATACTCAACCGGCCGTATATTTGTGGATCTTTGCCGAGGCGGACACGTTCAAAATACTTCGGAAATAAATCCAGGCTCCTTCAAATTAACAAAAATAGCAGGCGCTTACTGGAAAGGCAGTGAGAAAAATGCGCAATTAACTAGAATATACGGCGTGGCCTTTCAAACAAAAGAAGAACTTGATAGCCATTTGAAAGCGCTTGAAGAAGCAAAAAAACGCGACCACAAAAAACTTGGCCAGGAACTTGATCTTTTCACTTTTTCAGATTTGGTTGGCGCGGGCCTTCCTCTGTGGACGCCAAAAGGCACTTTGCTTCGCGATATTCTCGATGATTTCGTCTGGCAGCTTCGCAATGAAAAAGGTTATGAACGGGTTGATATTCCGCATATAACAAAAAAGGAGTTGTACGAAAAAAGCGGGCACTGGGATAAATTCAAGGACGAACTTTTTATAATCGAAACTCGCGAAGGGCACATATTTGCAATGAAGCCCATGAATTGCCCCCACCACACGCAAATCTACGCGAGAAAACAATGGAGCTATCGCGAACTTCCCCAACGCTATGCCTCAACAACGAAAGTTTACAGAGATGAACAAACAGGCGAACTTGCAGGCTTATTGCGAGTTCGGGCAATCACGCAAGACGACGCTCATGTTTTTTGCAGGCCGTCGCAAGTAAAAGAAGAAATTTTTAAAATTTGGGATATTATTTCCGAATTTTATGGAAAATTCGGATTTGAACTTTCCGTCAGGCTCTCGCTCCATGATCCTAGGCACCAGGAAAAATATCTGGGAACGGAAAAACTCTGGAAAGAGTCCGAATCCGTACTTCGGGAACTGGTGGGAGCACGCGGCATTCGAGCTGAAGAAGCGCCGGGCGAAGCCGCTTTATATGGACCAAAAATTGACTTCATGGGGAAAGATGCTCTCGGTAGGATGCATCAAGTCGCCACAATCCAGCTTGACATGAATCTGCCGGAAAGATTTGATCTTTTTTGTATTAATGAAAAAGGAGAGCGCGAGCGCGTTGTAATGATCCACGCGGCGATAATGGGGTCAATAGAAAGATTCCTTTCTGTAATAATCGAGCACTTTGCCGGAGCGTTTCCGTTTTGGCTCTCCCCTGTTCAGGTTCAGATTTTAACCGTCACCGACAGAGCTATAAATTACGCAAATGAAATATTAGGAAATCTTAAATCAAATAATATCCGAGTTGCGACGGATTTTCGCAATGAATCCATCGGCAAAAAAATACGCGAAGCTGAACTCCAAAAAATTCCGTTCATTCTTATAATCGGCGACAAAGAAGTTGACGCAAAAAAAATCGCCGTCAGAGAACGTGGCAAAGGCGACTTGGGACAAAAGACTTTTGAGGAATTTCTAGACATTGCGAAATAAACCCAAACTTATCGTTATTGTTGGACCGACTGCGTCAGGAAAATCACAATTCGCGGTAAAACTTGCCAAAAAAATTGGCGGAGAAATAATTTCCGCTGATTCGCGGCAAGTTTATAAAGAGCTCAACATTGGATCCGCCAAAATTACAAATCAAGAAACAAAGGGTATCCCCCACCACTGCTTAAACCTCGTTTCCGTTAAAAAAGCATTCACAGTAGCTGATTTTAAACGTGAAGCTGAAAAAGTTATTGATATGATATATCATAACAATAAGATCCCCATTCTTGTCGGAGGAACTGGATTTTATATTCAGTCGGTTGTTGACGGGCTGATATTACCTGAAGTTTTGCCAAATTTAAAATTACGAAAAAGACTATCAAACTATTCAACTGCTTACCTATTCAACAAATTAACTAGACTGGATCCTGACCGTGCCAAAACCATGGAACGAAAAAACAAACGTCGTTTAATTCGCGCCCTTGAAATTATTGACGCGCTAGGAAAAGTCCCGAAATTAAAAAAGAACCAAAAATATAAGACGCAATTTATTGGAATCACGCGAAGTCCGGATGCATTGAAAAAACGAATCAAGAATCGCACAAAGGAAATGCTCCGCCGCGGGCTTATCCGCGAGACAAAAAAACTTCGCTCCCTCGGGCTTTCCTGGAAAAGAATTTACGAATTAGGATTTGAATACAAATACCCGGCCTTATTTTCACAAAAAAAAATCTCGCGCAAAGAGATGCGCAACTCAATAAACAAAGAAACCATTAACTACACCCGTCGCCAAATGCTCTGGTGGAAAAAAGACAAGCGCATAAAGTGGCAAACCCCGAGGTAAATCGGGGTTATGCTTTTGAAAATGTTTTTTTGAGCTCAACCAGCAGCAATCAAGAAAATACGCTAATGAGTCGCTCCAGTTCCTTATCAGCAACAGGCCTACACATATCTTGCAGGATTTTTGGCGGATTTGTCATTAAGTTGAGATTCAAATAACGTGAACCGCCTATGCACATAAAGACTTCTCCAAAGCTCATTATGCGCGTAGCAGGGTGATTCGCGGCAAGAGTCACCCAAAGAACCATTTCTGCCTCCAAAACTTGGCCACCCACCAACTTGTATTAAAAGTGTATCTTTAGCCTTCTCTGTTGTGGCTGGCAACCAAAATACGGCGCGGATATGTGGAAATAAACCAGCTCGGCCAGTGTATCGCCAACTGCAATCCTGACGGCTTTCCCCACGATTTCCAGCAAATCAAACCCCCACGGTTGAATCTCAACGCTAGATTTACCAAACAATATTTTCCAACTATCTTTCAAATTAGACATATCGCCCCTCCAAATAAAATACAGATTTATTCCCGCTTAAGATAGCAAAATGCGGCAAAAAAGAAAAGCGGGTCCTCAAGTCCGCTTTTACTTAAGAAATCTTGATTGTCAGCTTTAGTACGCTACGCAGCGTTTTCCAAAGCATCCTCCTCAAGCTTGTAAATCCCATCCCACTTAATCAGATATGTGCGCACATCGGCCTCGTACCCCAGCTTTTCCAGAATCTCCAGCAAGACAATTTTTGCTTTCGTAAGCTCGCTCTCCGTATCCGCCGGAAAATCCGCGCCGTAAGCCGCGCAGTCTTCATGCAAAAACAAATTAAATACCTTAGGCTGATGCCCAAGGACTACTCGAATGTATTCAACAAATACATCGAGCGCCTCGACGCCTAGCGGCCTTGTTAAACTTTTGAGTCCGCCAGGAATTTTGATAAAATCAATGCTTCCCCCGCCTAGCATCGACCTGATCTCTCGAATTGCATTTTCGCCTTCCGCGTCCGAATCCCTGTCAAGATTGCAGTCTACACAGATCACACACGCATTCTCGACAGTGTAATGGACCGGTTTAATATTTAAGTCTAGGATTTTTTCTAACGCCATCTACATCCTCCTAATCAATCAAAATTTGTAACTTATTGTCATTCAATTCCAGAAACCCGGAATGGATACTGATTTCCTCGACCATATTACCTTGTTTATAAATTTTAAGCAACCCCTTTTTAAGCGCGGTAATTATCGGCCTGTGATTTTCTAAAATCGTAATCTCGCCGGAGAGCGTTTTTACGTTAACTCCGGAAGCCTCCCCGGCATATTGAACTCCTTTTAACGAATATACAGATAGACGCATCTCGTTTAATATTATTCTTCCAAAGAGCCTTTCATGTAAAAGAAATCTTCTGATTTATCGTCATGCTTTCCTTCGAGAATGGCCGAAAAATCTTTTACGGTTTTCTCTCTTGAAACGAATTTTCCCGGCCGACCCGTAAACGTCTCCGCCACTGAAAAAGGCTGGGAAAGGAATTTTTGTATTTTTCTCGCCCGATAAACAAGCTCTTTGTCTTCATCGGACAACTCCTCCATTCCCAAAATCGCGATTATATCCTGCAGTTCTTTATATCTGCCTAAAACCTCCGTAACTTTTCTCGCTGTTTTATAATGCTCCTCGCCAACTATGCTCGGATCTAGCGCGCTGGAATTTGAAGCTAACGGATCAACCGCCGGATAAATTCCAATTTCAGTCAGCTCGCGCGCAAGCACGATCGTCGAATCAAGATGCGCGAAAGTCGCCGCCGGAGCAGGGTCTGTAATATCATCAGCCGGCACGTAAATCGCCTCTACCGCGGTAATCGATCCATTCTTAGTAGATGTAATTCTTTCCTGAAGCTCTCCCATTTCATTAGCGAGCGTCGGCTGATATCCCACGGCAGAAGGCAGGCGCCCCAACAATGTCGAGACTTCAGAGCCCGCCTGCGAGAATCTGAAAATATTATCGATAAACAGCAAAACATCTTTTCTTTCCTCATCGCGAAAATGTTCCGCCATAGTTAAAGCGGAAAGCGCTACTCGCAATCTCGCGCCCGGGACTTCATTCATCTGCCCGAACACAAGCGCGCTTTTCTTTAAAACTCCAGACTCGGCCATCTCTTTTATCAAGTCATTGCCTTCGCGCGAACGTTCCCCTACTCCGGCAAAAACAGAAACTCCTCCGGCTTTTTCAGAAACATTTCGCATGAGCTCCATCAGTAAAACAGTCTTCCCTACTCCCGCACCTCCAAACAGCCCGACCTTGCCGCCTTTAACAAATGGGGCGAGCAAATCAATAACCTTAATCCCTGTTTCAAAAATTTCCGTTTTCGTGGATTCATCTTTAAGCTCGGGCGATTTTCTGTGAATAGATGAATATTTTTTAAAATCTTTCAAACTGCTCCCGTCAATCGGCTCGCCTAACACATTAAAAACTTTTCCTAGCACTTCTTTTCCAACAGGCACGGAAATAGCATCGCCCGTATCGCTGACCCCCGCCCCTCTCGAAAGCCCGTCTGTTGAAGCAAGAGCAATACTTCGCACTTTTCCAGATTCAAGATGCTTCGCCACTTCAAGCACTATTTTTCCCGACGGACCGTCGATGACCAAAGCATTGCCAAGCTTTGGAATTTTTACATCTTCTGAAAATTCGACGTCCACAACCGGCCCGACAATTTGAATTATTTTTCCCTCTCCCGCCGTTTTTTGTTTTAAATCATTCATAATTTTTGTTTTTTCCATATTAAAAATTAACCCAACGCGCTCCTTGTCGCGGTAATTTCAATAAGCTCGTTTGTAATATTCGCCTGCCTCGATTTGTTGAATGAAATCACAAGTCCGTCTAAAAGTTCAGACGCGTTGTCCGAGGCGTTCTTCATCGCCACGCGCCGCGCCGAATGTTCCGATGCATTAGCCTCGAGAATTATGTCGTAAAGCTGAATTTTAAGTAAATACGGCATGAGCATTAAAATAAGCTCCTTTGACGACGGCTCGATTATATATTCAGTTTGAGCTAAGCCGTTTTCTCCTTTAAAATCACCGCGATGCTCCGCGAATTTTCCGTGCTCCGGAATTATTTCCAAAATCGCTTCTTTTATTTTCTCAAAATCTACAGGCAGGAATTCGCGCGATATAACCTCCTGCAGCAAAGCTGTCCTGAAATGCGTTGAAATGATCGACACTGAAGACCACAGGCCGCTGTCATAACCCTGCATTATAAAATTAAAAAGAGGTAAAATTTCCTCGTGCGATACAAAGTCGCCGAAACCGTAAAAAGACTTAACGACATTGTACTTTTTTCTTTTAAAATAAAGATTCGCCTTCTTTCCCACTGCTGCAATTTTTACGTTTTTATTTCCATTCAATAACTTTTCCGCCCTGTTTAAAACTTCAACATTGAATTTTCCGGCGAAACCTCGGTCTGAAGCAATCACAACAATCAACCTCTCTCCCTCCTTCTTTTCAGGGAAAAAACCGTTAACTCCGGATGACTTTGAAATTTTAGCCAATATATTAAGCGCCGCGTACGAAAAAGGCCTGGTCGCAAGAGCAATCTCCTGGCTTTTTCTCATTTTTGTCGCGGCAACAACTTCCATAGCTTTTGCTATTTCTTTTACGTTGCCGACGGCGCGTATTCTTGATTTAAGTCCCTGTAAAGATTCCATTATTTCATTTATTTTTTACTAAAAATTGCTTTAAACTCTTCAATCGCCGACTTTAAATTCATTTCTGTTTTCTCGTCTATCGCTCCGGATTTTCTGATCGCGTCTAAAACAGTTTTGCGGTGCATGGCGTCAAGAAAATCCAAAAATTTATTTTCAAACTCACCAACTCTAGAAATCTCAATGTCATCCATGAATCCGCCTGTCGCCGCATATAAAATCACAGATTCTTTATCAAAAGAAAGCGGCTTTTTCTCGCCTTGCTTCAAAACTTCCGTAAAAAGCTCTCCCCTTTTAATCTGTTTTTTTGTATTTTCATCAAGCTCTGATGCGAACTGCACAAATGCTTTTAACTCTCGAAATTGCGCAAGCTCAAGCCTAAGTTTCGAAGCGACTTTTTTAACCGCTTTTGTCTGAGCGGCCGATCCGACACGGGAAACCGAAAGGCCCACATTAATTGCCGGACGAATGCCCTGATAAAAAAGGGAAGATTCAAGATAAATTTGCCCATCAGTTATTGAAATCACGTTGGTAGGGACATACGCAGAAACATCGCCGAGCTTTGTTTCGACAATCGGCAACGCGGTTAAAGAGCCGCCCCCTTTTTCTTTCGAAAGCTTGGCCGCGCGCTCAAGAAGCCTTGAGTGAAGATAAAAAATATCGCCGGGATATGCCTCTCTGCCCGGTGGTCTTCGCAAAAGAAGCGAGAGTTGCCTGTAAGCATCCGCATGCTTGGAAAGATCATCATAAATTACAAGCGCGTCCGATCCCTGCTCCATAAAATATTCGCCGATTGCTGCGCCGGCAAACGGAGCCAAATACTGCATGGCCGCGGATGAAGATGCCGGCGCGGAAACTATTACCGTATATTTAAGCGCGTCATTTTCTTCAAGACTTTTCACAATTTTAGCTATTTTGGAATTCTTCTGGCCAACCGTCACATAAATGCAAAAAACCTGACGGCCTTCTTCTTGTTTTTGATTTAATATCGCATCAATCGCAACTGCGGTTTTTCCGGTTTGCCTGTCGCCTATTATTAATTCTCTCTGTCCTCTTCCAATAGGGATCATTGCATCAATGGCCTTGATGCCCGTATGAAGCGGGGATCCGACGCTCTCTCGCTCCATCACCGACGGAGCTTTTTTCTCAAGAAGCATGTCTTTAGCTTTCTCATTGGATGCAATAATGCCTTTTCCATCAATGGCGCGCCCCAAAGGATCAACCACTCGCCCCAATAATTTTTCGCTCGCATTTATTGAAAGCACTTTCCCGCTTTTCTTAATTCGATCGCCAACTTTTACTTCGTCTCCTTCGCCTAAAATAACAAGCCCAAGAGATGATTCCTCGAGATTAAAAAGAAGCGCCGGAATATCGCCGGAAGAACCCGCGCTTTCAATATAAATAAGCTCCTGGCTCAAAGCGCCATAAAGTCCGATTGCTCGCGCGATCCCGTCTCCCACTTCGGAAATAATACCGGTCTCTTCCCATTGTGGCTTATCCTTAAAACCTTCAATCTCTTTTTTAATTTTTTCTATAATTTCACGCGACATATTTCATTTTAACTAAACAGATCTCTTAATTTCTTTTCGAATGAAAAATCTAAAACATTTGAGCCGCCGACAGTTATCCTTATTCCGGCGACAAGATCAGGATTGAGCTTAAATTTTAGGCGGTCTTCTTTGCTAAAAAAAGCCGAAATCACAGCTTTGCGCGATTCATCCAGCTCTCGCGCTGATTCAATTAGAACCGGCGCCCCGCCTTTTCTTTTTGTCTCCTCATCCGAAATTGCTTCACTTATCTGCCTCCAGTAAACAACATCTCCGGTTTTTCGAAGTAATTTAACGAATCGCTTCAATATTTCTTCTTTATTTCCGGCGTCGGCCTCGGCCAAAGAGTCGATCAGCGACTCGGCATATTCTTTCGGCTTATACCTCATTCTTTTTCTGAAATTCCAAAAGAGCTTGATCGAAAAGTTTCGCCTCTATTTCTTTCGGGTTTAAATTAACAATTTTTTTGAGAGCCGACCTTAAAATTTCCTTTGATTCTTTTTCTAATTCTAAAAGCGATTCTTTTTTCGAAAGCTCCGCCGCCTCTGCGGCTTCGCGTAAAAGCGAATCGCCCTTAACCTTGGCATCCTCAACCATTTTATTTGATCTTGCTCCAGCTTCTTTTTCAGCCTCCCTTATCAAGCTCTGCGAATGCAAATCCGCCTCGATTAATTTTTCCTTTTTCAGATCATCTATTTCATTGAGTTTTTTTTCAGCCTCTTCGCCAAGCTTAACGCCGAATTCGATTTTCTTTTTTCTCTCTTCCATAGCCTTTAAAAGCGGACGCCAAAGAAGAGCTGTGAGCACTGCGAGTAAAATTAAAAAATTTACTCCTTGGGAAAGGAGCAATTTCCAATTTATGCCGAGTGATTGAAAAAGTTCCTGCACTGAATAATTTATTTACACTACGAACTTCAATATTAACGCTACGACCAAACAATAAATAGCAATCGCTTCCGCGAATGCTATCGCGAGAATCATGGCTGTCTGCACTTTTGGAGCGGCTTCAGGATTCCTGCCGATTGCGTCCGCACCCTTTGAACCTATCCAACCAATTGCTAGCGCCGGAAAAATAGCTCCCGCGCCCATGATTATAGCGATTGCGAATAATTTAGCTGTTTCTGGATCCATTATTCTTTCCTACATTAAACTATTAAATCGACCTAATGCGCCTCTTCTTTTGATGTCGCCATTGCGACAAAAACCAAGGTCAGCATTGAAAAAATAAAAGCCTGGATAAATCCTACAAATACCTCAAGAAACAAAAAAGGTAGAGGTATGAGGTACGGGGCCAAAAAGCCCACAATCAGCAAAAGGACTTCTCCGGCAAACACGTTTCCGAATAAACGAAACGAGAATGATATTATTTTAATGAATTCTGAAATAAATTCAAGTATCCCCACGAATGAAAAAATTGGATTTTTAAGCGTAAAAAATTTGTTGAAATGTCTTTTGAAGCCTAGGCCCAGTATCGCCGCAAGATGCACCCCCAAAATCGCGATAATGGCGATGGCGATTGTAAAGTTCAAATCACTCGCCGGAGCCCTGAAAAGAGGAACTACGTGCTTTGATTCGATTTCTATAGGCCCAACCAAGGGAAAAAGGCCCAGCCAATTTGAAATTACAACAAACAAAAAAATCGTGCCCACAAGAGGCAGATATTTTTCCGAAAGATGCCTTGATCCCAGAACCGAATCCATTAAATTTAAAAGCGGCTCAAGCGCAATTTCGCAAAAATTTTGCAGCTTGCCCGGGATTAAAGACAGCCTGCTTCTTAAAACCACGGCCACGATCACCAATATCAACAACGTCAAAACCGCAAGAAGAAGCGAGTTCGTGACAAAAAACGAACCTACATGAAAAACCTCTTCTGCTTTAATAGAAATTTCAGGCACAATTTATGAATTAAATCTGGTTTTAATAATTTCCGATAAAATCTGCGGATTCGCGCCGATTTTGCGCCTCTTTGCCTCGCGCATGGCCTGACCGATCAAAAACTGCAATGAAGCCCCATTGCCCTTTTTGTAATCAGCTGCCGCTTTTTCATTTGCAGCCAAAACATTTTCAACTATATCACCTAGCGTTCCTTCGTCCATAGTCTGCATAAATCCTTCGCGCTCGGCTATTTTATGAGGATCATTTGCTTCCCCGCCGGGCGCGTCAATCATTTGTTTCAAAATATCTTTAGCCCCTCGGGATGAAAGCTCTTCTTTATAAAGCATCTCCATAAGCTCCGCAAAATTTTCCGGAGTAACCTCGGTTTTTGCTATCGCCTCCCCTTTTTCCTTCAGAAGCCCGAGGAGATCAGACGTCATATAATTTACAACAAGGCCGATTAATTTCTCTTTCGGTTCTGCTTTAAGTAGTTCTTCAAATTCAGACACCACGGCTTCAAAAAATTCCGACAAACTTTTGTCCTGAATAAAAATTTCAAGTTTTGACCCGGCAATTCCATATTCTTTTTTAAGCCGAATTCTTTTCTGGCCCGGAAGCTCCGGCAAATTTGATTTAAGCGCCTCCAAATTGAACTCCGGAATTTCTCTCAAATCCAGCGGCGGCAAATCGGGCTCGGGAAAATATCTGTAATCATGAGCTTCTTCTTTTGACCTTTGCGAACGCGTAATATTCTGTACATCATCCCACCCGCGCGTCTCCTGCTTTACTTTTTCTCCGCCGTCCAAAAGTTCAGACTGGCGTTTTATTTCAAAATCTATAGCCTTTTCAACTGCGCGAAATGAATTAATATTTTTTACTTCAACCTTCGTGCCAAGGACGTTTAATTCCGGTGAAACTGAAACATTGGCTTCAACCCGCATCTGCCCTTTTTCCATATCCGCGTCGGAAATCCCCAAATATTTCAATATGATCTGAAGTTCTTCCGCGAACTCCCGCGAGTTTTTTGCAGTTGATAGATCGGGCTCCGTAACCAATTCCATCAAAGGCACTCCGGCACGATTATAATCGATTAAACTCGAACCTCGCTCATCATGAACCGTCCGCGCCGCGTCTTCTTCCAAATGAACGCGGGTGATTCTAATTTTGCTTCCGGTAGGTATTTCTAAAACTCCCTTCTTCACAAGCGGAAATTGATACTGGGAAATCTGATAGCCCTTCGGCAAATCGGGATAAAAATAATTTTTTCTGTCGAATCGAGATTCATCCGCGAGTTTTGCGTCCAAAGCCGCGCCAAGTCGAAGTACTTTTAAAACCGCATCGCGATTTATAACCGGCAGAGTCCCGGGATGACCGAGACAAATCGGACACACGTTCACATTCGGTTTTTTTTCATCAGGATCATTTTTGCACGAACAAAACATCTTCGATGATGTTTTGAGTTCTGCGTGAATTTCAAGTCCTATGGTCGGAATATATGCCATTTTCTCTGCGATGATAGTTAATTATATAATCTAAATAATATAGAAGCATTTTAGCAGATTTATTCAAAAAATTCGACTGGCCGCCTTAAGAAAAAACAGGTCCTGCCGACGCATGCCGGCAGGACCCATCTCAAAAAACGCGCACTCGTTAGAGCAGAATCAAACCGCCTGTAATAAACCGAGAAACACCCGAAGGCCAATTCTGCATCGGCATCTTCGAAGCGGTTAGCTGGAAAGTAGAGCCGGATTTGTTTTTAAATTCCACCGGCCTAACAATCGGCTCCTTATGCTCGAGCTCGATCAAGAAAAACGAATTCCCTCTCTCCAAGACCTCATACTTGCCAGCGCTGAATTTCACCGTGGCATTAAACTTATACTTCCTTAGCCGCGGATCATCTGCGAAATTTCGAGCAAGATCAATGCCATGTTGCCGGTCCATCTGAATAGCGATAACTTTATCGGTCCTCGCCAAGATGTGAATTTCGATTGAACAAGGCTCCGGCACTCTCAAAAGCCCGCTACTTTTCAGCTCCAAAGGAACTGTACTTCGACCCAATGCTTTCGCCCACGCAAGAATTCTCTCCGAAATTTCGATTCCCTTCTGCATAACGCCTCCTTTAAAACTATTTTTAAACTCATTAAAAAATAATACGCTTCTTGCCTAAAAAAGTAAACCCAGTTACTATGCACTAACATCTCGCGATTTTTTATATAATTCATTCACATTTACCCCGTTAGAAGCAGAACGCCGCGTGGCTTGCCACGTTAGAAACCTAGTCATAGCGGTGGTAGAGCCAGTCACATTCTCCTTGCTCCACAAACGAGGAGTTTCTAACGGGGCTTGCCATTGGGATGAATGCTGGTCGGTTTTAGCGAACGCGGGATTTAATGTCCCATGTGAGCTTCTAACGGGGTTTACCTTATTTCCTAGTTTACTTTCTGTATTCATAGTAACGGGGTAAAATCAAATACAATTTAAAACGACTAGCCAACGACTATAAACTATTAACTAAAAACCATGCTTTCTTACACAGATTTAACGCCGGGAACGCAATTTGTAATGGACGGCGAGCCTTATGAGGTGGTTGATTACGCATTTGTCAGAATGCAGCAGCGCAAACCGTCGGTCCAAACCAAAATCCGAAATCTCATTTCCGGAAAAGTTGTTTCAAAAACTTTTCAGCCCTCTGACACCGTCAAAGAGGCCGACATTGAACGCGAAGCGATTAAATTCATCTATGCCCACCGCGACGAATATTTTTTCCAAAAACCGGAGAACGCGAAGGACCGCTTCAATCTCCCAAAAAACCTGCTTGGCGATTCGGCTAAATTCCTTAAACCGAACATGGAGGTAACTTCATTTAAATTCAACGACAAAATAATCAGCATCAAGCTTCCAATTAAAGTTGAGTACGCAGTCAAAGAAGCTCCCCCGGGATTTAAAGGTGATACGGCGACTGGAGGAACAAAAATGGTTACTCTCGAAAACGGCCTCCAAATTCAAGCGCCTCTTTTTATTGACGCCGGAGACGTGATACGCGTAAACACCGAATCCGGCGACTACACCGAACGCGTAAGCAAGTCTAAATAAGCTCAATTTTTAGAGCATTTTCACATTTATATCGATCGATATGTTTGTATAATATGACAAATATTCTCGCAAATAGCGCGGCAATAAGGCCAACTTTTAATAATGAATGACAAAGTCGTCAAATTCAGTTTTCGCCGGAATATTGTCAATTTGAAACCTATCCACGCGCGCAAAAACCGGCCCTCGCTTGGCCCAATCAAAAAGCTCTGTTATTTTATTCTTTTCTCCGGCTGCTATTATTTCAACGGAGCCGTCGGCTAGATTTTTTATCGAACCTTTCACTCCAAGAGCTTTCGCCTTTCTGCAGGTTGAATCTCTGAATAAAACGCCCTGCACGCGGCCATAAATTAACATCCGCTCATAATTTTGCACTAAATTTTCAGCCATATAACTTTTCATTAAAGTGTTTTTAGTATATATTAAAATAGCACGACGCAACAATTTGTTTCATGAAGCCAAACCACATTGCGATTATTCCTGACGGCAACCGCAGATGGGCCAGAGAAAAAGGCCTTCCTGCCTTTGAGGGACATAAAAAAGGAATGCCGGTCATTGAAGACATCGCGCGCGAAGCCAAAAGACAAGGAATAAAATACCTCACAGCGTGGGGTTGGTCGCGAGATAACGCCTTAAAACGAAGTACTGTTGAAGCAACGCTAATCTATCAACTTTTTAAAGAATACTTCGAAAAAATTCTGACCGATGAAGAAATTCATCGCGACAAAGTAAAGATTTGCGTCATTGGCGAATGGAAAGATTATTTTCCAGAACCACTTATAAAAGCGATTGAAAAAGCGATTGAAGCTACGAAAGATTACGATAATTATCATTTCACGCTACTCATGGCCTACGACGGCAAGCGTGAAATGGCCGAGGCTTTCAATGACGCCTCAAAAAGCGGAAAAACAATAACCGAGTCTAACCTCGGCGAATTTTTATGGACGCGCGACTTGCCGCCAGTTGATCTCGTCATCCGCACCGGAGGCGACCCGCATTGGTCTTCAGGCTTTTTAATGTGGCATACCGCGGATTCTGAACTCTATTTTACAAATACCTTTTGGCCGGCCTTTTCTATTCAAGAATTCCAAAAAGCAATAGTTGGATACGAGAAAGCTCCAAGAAATTTAGGAAAATAAGTTTATCGGAAAATAAATCTGCAAAATAATAAAATATAAAAGTGCCAATTATCGTGCTATAGCTGAATAATTGGATATTGATTATAGCAAAAAAGTCCAAAGAAACATAGCCAATATCATAAATTAAATTTCCATATTTGACAATGGTTCTGTGGCGTGCTATACTTGAAAAATCGGAAAGGAGGTCCGTAATGAATAAAGAAGCTAAGAGAGCCATTGCCATAATCGCAGGTGCGGTGCTGGTGGTGGTAGGAATTTGGGGCTTCGTCGGGATCAGTTTCGACGAAGCCGAAGAATTCGTTTCCACGGACGGCATCAAGTCCGTGGAATATATCGAAAAGGAGGATCTGCCGGCGCGGTAGAATGCTCCGGCGGATCCAAAACCAGGGTCGGACTCGCAAGATCAAGTGACATCGGCAAAAACGCCAGAGCTTAACGCCCAATATCACTTTGATCCTTGCGAGTAAGGATAAAACCGATTCTAACCCGAGGGCCCCGTCGCAAATCATTTGCCGGGGCCTTTAACATTGATTTAAATTTTATAGACAAAAAAATTGCGGGCGCCGGTTTCCCAGACGCCCACCATTTTAAATTTTTGCTTCTCTGCCGCCTCCTTACGCGGCGCGGCTGTTAATTAGATCAAGAGCCCCCCTGACCGTTGTCTCTTCGGTGAAGCCACGAGAACTCAATGGCAAATTTACGCCGTATTGCGTGTGAACCTGCATTGCGAAATACATTAACCCAAGAGTGCTCGTGAAATCAACGATTTTCGAGTCCAGCACGATGTCTTCCGGCGTCAGACCGAAACATTCCCCAAGGAAACCGCAGAAGTCCTCAAACAAAACTTCTTTCGTCGCCATAGGCACCTCCTTAAAACCAGTATTCAAGCTCATTAAGATTATTCTCTCTTACCAATTTGTCTGCTTCCCTCATCGCGGCCAACGCTCCGGGGCGCCGCATCTTAATCAGTGAACGAGCATGCGATCTTAAAACCCGAATGCGGCATTCTGGTCCGATTGTTAATTGGGCGAACTGAAACGCTTGCTCATACCACTTAAAAATGAAGAGCCAAAGAGACTCATTCAAATTCAAGGCTAGATACGCTTCAGCCTTATAGGCGAGCGCCAACGCATTTCCATAGGAAGTTATATTGCCGCGAATGATAACAAGATTTGCGGCCGAATACGCCTCCGCATAATTTCCCTCGGCGTATCTAATGCGCATATGGATCAAAAGCTCCCCTGAACACATCCCGTCAAGTCAGCGAACCGCCTCTTCAAGGCGGTTCGAAAGCGCTATCATCCGCCAATAGCAGAGTTTCGCCAGCAAGAGCCATATTGCAGTAAATGGTTTAAGCAAAAATCCCGCGCGCATAAACCTAGCCTTGATGTTCGACCAGGTTTTAAAATGTGCACTGATGAGCAGGCCCAAATGCAGATCGTTCTTGTACTTGAAGCGGCTCCTTTCGAAGACCCAGAGCCTAAAAAACATTCCGACGAACCCGTCACCGAGCAGCCATTTATTAACCTTCCGTATTTCAATTTTCAAGATCCTATCCCCCTTTCGGTGTTCTAAATTAAAACTAAATCGTGTCTATTATAACGCGATTCTTGAAATTCACAACTTTGCGGGGACTCTACTTCTGCTCCAAAAGCCATTTTTCAAGATGCTTGAAATCACGTCTCAACCAATCCGCGTTTGAATTTACGCGCTCAATCGCCTGCTCTATTGTGCGCTCGGCCGATGAAAATTTATGAGTATTAAAAAAAGCTTTTATTTCTTGGGCTCTTTTTACAGAGGTAAAAGTGCCGATAGGGCTGATAACTCTATGAAGAATATCGCTTCCTTCTCCGTAATTTTTTAAAAAGAAAAACCAATTCCGTCTAAAAAATTTCCATGACATCTCGCGCCCCAATGGCGAAGACCATAAAACACCAAAAATTGAAGGCTTATCCTGCAACCGGACTTCATCGGAAAGCAAAAACCGAAGAGTTTTTTCAATCGATTTTTCATCCCAAAAAAATCCCAGCGCGCGCGAAAGCCGATTTTTTTCTTCATGCAAAGATGCTTTACGAAATAATTTCAGAAAATCCACATATTCCTTTTTTCCGGAATTTAGCGCCACGACATAATAAATCGCTCCGCGAATATCGGGATGAATATGCCTTCCTTTAATATGCTCGGAAAATAGCTCCCTGGCTTTACTGATCACTTTGTCATCCCCGTACCTGCCAGACTGGCTGATCGCGATGCCCCGTAAAAGAGAATCTGAATGCGACTCTTTTTTCTTTTTATCCCATCCGAGGCGCGCCATTAAAACCGTAAATATTTCTTTTGCAAACTTTTTAAAAGGCTCCTCAAGCCGCGTCCCTTCAAGAAGCTCATTTATTTTACCGAGATTCTCCGCCAAATCCGCCCAGATCGAAAAATTATCTTCTAGACGATATGAAAGCGCTAAATTTAAAGCCGCGCTTGTGGCGAGTTCCCCGGACTCGGCAAGGGCAAATGCGTCGTTTTGAATGCTGAATCGATCTCGAGCCGATAGCTCTTTTTCTTCAATAGGCGCTTTAAGTTTTTCAAGAAGAAATTGAGAATAATCAATACGAAACATGCCGACTGCGCCCGCGTTGAATTTAACCCAACCGCCTTTCTTCTTATCCAAAACAAAACTGCAAGTTTTAAAAAAACGCGTAACCGGTTTTTTTGCTCCTTCGAAAATAAATGTGAGCGGCAAGGGCCACATTGTCTTATCTTTATTATTTTTACGGGAAAGGGCGCTCGAAAAAAAGCGGTGCTGATGAATTTCAAAACTTTTATCCTTATCCGAGACGCGCAAAACAGGATATCCGGGCTTTCCTGTCCAATGCTTCATCATATTTTTTACGGGTTTTCCGGAAACTTCTTCAAAAGCCCTCCACAAATCGTCGGTCGCGGCATTCGCGTATTGATGTTTTTTTAGATAATGCCTTAACCCGTCCCGAAAATCTCTTTCACCGAGGAAATCCGCTAACATGCGGATTATTGAAGCTCCCTTTGAATAGCTAACCGCATCAAAAATTTCTCTAATTTCACTCGGATGGCTCACTTCAATTTCAATAGGATGAGTATTCACCAGCGCATCCAATTGTAATGCCCGCGACAAATCCATTCTCACAAACTGCGTCCAAATATCCCATTTTGGAAAAATATGATCAACCGCTAAATATTCTATCCATGAAGCAAAACCTTCATTCAACCATAAATGCGTCCACCATTCCATTGTAACAAGATTACCAAACCACTGATGCGCGAGTTCATGTGCAATAACCAAAGCCACCCACTGTTTATTTTGCAAAGACGAATGATCCGAATCAACCAAAATCGCGGATTCGCGGTATGTTACAGCGCCCCAATTTTCCATGGCTCCGGACGGAAAATCCGGAATAGCGATCAAGTCCAAAACCGGCAAGGGATAGGGAACTTTGAAATAATCACTAAAATATGAAAGCGTTTTTACAGCCACGTCCAAAGCAAATTTTGCCTGATGAATTTTGCCCGGAGTCGCGAACACCCTAACTGTAATCCCTTCTTTAGTCTTAGCCTCGATATGCTCAAATTCTCCTGCTATAAAAGCGAGAAGATATGTGGACATTTTCGGAGTCGGGGCAAATTCAATGATTTGATATCCGGATTTATGCTCTTTAACCGAAGTCTCGTAGGTATTTGAAATCGCACAAAAATGTTTAGGAACGATCAAAGTAACGTCAAAAACAGCTTTGGCAGAAGGTTCGTCAACGCATGGAAAGGCGCGCCTTGCGTCTGTTGATTCAAATTGTGTTGTGACAATATATTTGGTCCTGCCTTCATGTTCAAACTGGCTTCGGTAAAATCCGCGCATCTTGTCATTCAGCACGCCCTCAAATTTTAACTCCAACTCCCCTCCTCCTTTTGGTATTTTTTTGTGGAAGAAAATAGTCGCAGTTTCAGACCTTGCATCAAAATTAATTTTCTTTGCCCTGATCTCTCCTGCTTTATTTTTAAGAAGCGCTAATTTTATTTTCAGTTCATGGGCGTGAAGAATAATTTTATTGTCTGGCTTTGTAAGAGAGAAATAAATAGTCTCTTCGCCATTAAACGTGAATTTTTCAAGATCAGGATGAAGCATAATCTTATAGCGCTCCGGCCGAAAATGTGGCTCGAGGCGTGCCCTGTGATTTATTTTTTTACGGGACGGCATCCTCCTTTTTTATTGCGGATTTATCTTAAGAAGTTCAACTTCAAAAGTCAGAGTAGCGTTGGGAGGAATCGCGCCGGGGATGCCTCCGGAACCATAAGCAAGATCCGGCGGTATAACAAATTTTCTAATCTCGCCTATCTTCATTCCTAAAACACCTTGATCCCAACCTTTAATTACCTCACTTGCTCCAAGTGTAAAAGTAAAAGGCGCGCCCCTGTCCCTGCTTGAATCGAATTTTTTTCCATCAGCGAGCGTACCAACATAATGAACTTCGACCATATCTCCATTTTTCACCTCTGTGCCATTTCCCTGCTTTAATGTTTCTATTTTCATATTTTCATTTTTACCGATTTCAGCGGCCACCGGACTTGTCTCAACTTTTATGCCTGACCCTTCAGAATCCCCGTTCTGAGTCTGGTCATCCGCACCTCCTATCAAAAGTTCCGGCGTCCTGGCTAAATATTTAAACGCTAATGCCGCTAATAATACGAATGCGATCGCTCCTAAAATTTCAAATTTTTTGTTCATATTTTTATCACGTTAGAAATAATGCCCCTCCGCTTGCGACGTGGGTTACCCGTTGAGTTTAATTCTCGCGTACACTCAAATACCTCATGGGAATTTCTAACGGGATTTATTAAATTATAAACTCAATTATATTTCAGATAGTTTCCAACCGCAACATTGTAATTTAAGCAAAAAAATAGGCGAACCGGGGCTCTCTCCGGTCCGCCTATTTTAATATATTTCTATTTCGCGAAGGTTAGAACCTCAAACTCGAAGCTATCCATAATCGCCAGCACCTCTTCGGGATAAGTAATCACAGCGCGTCCGTTATACCTTTCGAGCTTTTTATAAAGGTCACCCGTTGAATAATATTTTTTTGTATTGGGATTATTGCCGGATATATTCCGGGCGATCGTTTCAATCGCCTCATCAATGGATTTAAAGCCAATACGGCACGAGCCCCAACCAAATGGATTATTCCCGCACGCGTTTTTACCGCCGGAAGATTCACGCACCGCGATCGCGGGCATCAATCTCCAATCAAGTTCATACTTTTGGGCCTCTTTAACCAACTTAAATCCATAACCTTCAAGAGGCATATTTCTATTCCTAAAATAAGAGTCAATTTTTTCTGCGCGGCGAGCCTCTATAATCATTGCCTCGGATTTCACTTCTTCTTGGATATCAACAGGAGCTCTATACTCAAATTGGTTTATTTGAGCAAAGTATGGAAACGGAATATTGAAGGCCAAAAAAGGTATGAAGCCTTGGGCAAATCTTTTAAGTTTGTTTTTACTCATTTAAGGCGGTTCACACCGCAAAAGCTGATCAATCGGAACTGCAATCGGAAGCCTTAATTAAAAAAGCCCATATCGGGCTTTATCAAGGTTATGTAAAATATAGCATTATTAAGTATTTACGTCAAGATGTGTTTATGGCTTAATATGCCCTGCAGAAAACGGCCTAAAATAAGGATATTTCGTGATTTTAGATAAAAACCCACAACAAATTCAAAAATTCTTCTGGCCTTTCTACTCATACCTCAACGCCTCGATTGGACTCTTTTTTGACGCCTGCCAAGCTGGATAAAGCCCAAAAACAAGCCCTATTATCGCGGAAACAGCTAGGCCAAGAAACGCGGCAAGCATGGGAAACGAGAACTTCCAATCAAGCCCCAGTATTCCGGATAACGCAAAAGAAATTAGCAATGAGAACATCGCTCCTAGCGCAATCCCCACAACTCCGCCTATGGACGTAAGAATCGTCGCTTCAAGCAAAAACTGCATTAGCACGTCTTTTTCAGTTGCTCCGATGGCTTTCCTAAGTCCTATCTCCCGCGTCCTCTCGGTAACCGACACAAGCATGATGTTCATAATCCCCACTCCTCCCACCACAAGTGATATTGCCGCGATCGAGACAAGCAGTAAAGTTAAGACCTGCGTTATTGTGCCAAGCCTAGACGCCAAATCTTCCTGTGTTTCCACAAAAAAATCATCCTTTTTCGCGCTATCGATATCGTGCAAACCCCTTAAAGTAAGCTCTATATCCCTTACAGTTCTCCCGATATCTTCCTCAGAATCAGCCAGAACGATAAAGCGATGAAAATATTTTATGCCAAAAATAAATTGCTGGGCCGTCGTATAAGGAACAACGGCCATTTCATCAAAATTAAAAAATGACACTTGTCCCTTTTTCGGCAAAACGCCGATCACCCGAAAATTCCTTCCTTTGATTTTAATTTTCTCGCCGATTGCGTCAGAACTCCCAAATAGCTCTTCTTTCACTTTTGCGCCAAGGACTACTACGTCCGCTCTTCCCCTAACATCTGATTGTGTAAGAAAATTTCCTTCTGACACTTTTAAGTCAAAAATCTGCGTGATCATTTCAGATCCGCCAAAAATAGTGAGCCTGTATGTTTCATTTCCATATGAGCCGTTCTCTCCACCAAAAACAATCGGCATGATTTGCTCAAGCGTCGGAACATTATCTTTTCTTTTCAATGCTTCTAGTTCTTTTTCCTTAAGCGAATCGCTGAAAATTTGAGCAAAATCAGAAGGGCCTTTTGGCTCCCGGCCCGGAACCACCGCAATTGTTCGCGTACCAAGCCCTTGTACTTGGCTTAAAATTAAATTTTCAGCTCCCTTTCCCACTGACATGACTAGAATAATCGCCGTAATGCCTATTACAATTCCGAGAATTGTTAAGAATGAACGGCTTTTATGCGACCTTAATCCGGAAATGGCGGTCTTAAAACTATGTAAAAGTTTCATTTTATAAAAATCTCCTTCGCGCTTAACCTTTTCTTGACCTTTTGGTCCTTTTCAATTTTTCCGTCAAGCATTTGAATTATTCGTTCCGCATGCTCGGCTGTATAAGTCTCGTGCGTAATTAAAACAACGGTATGCCCCATTTTGTCATGCAGTTTTTCAAAAATTTCCATGACCTGCTGGCCGGATTTTGAATCAAGATTTCCAGTCGGCTCATCGGCAAAAATAACTTTTGGATTATTAATAAGAGCGCGCGCGATGGCCACTCTTTGTTTTTCGCCTCCTGACAATTTTGAAGCCTCGTGATCCTGCCTGTGCGAAAGCCCGACTGCCTCAACGGCGGCCTTTGAAAGCTCGTCCCATTTTTTCTCCGGAATATCCGAATATAAAAGCGGTAGTTTGACGTTTTCAATTACAGTTGATCGCGCCAGAAGATTAAAGGCCTGAAATACAAAACCCATTTCTTTATTGCGAATATGCGCGAGTTCGGCGGACGAATAATCATCAATTGTTTTTTTATTGAAAAAATATTCGCCCTTTGTGTGCCTATCTAAAAAACCAAGAATGTGAAGAAGCGTGGATTTTCCCGAACCGGACTGCCCCATAATCGCAACAAACTCCCCTTCTTCAATCGAAAGATCAACGCCTCCTAAAGCCGTTGTTCGGGCGTCGTCTTTGTAGATTTTTACAAGATTTCTGGCTTCAATGAGGGCCATCTAACCTTCAAAAATAACAATCTGATCGCCTTCTGTAGCACCATTGAGAATTTCTATATTTCCAAACGAATCCCTGAATCCAGACGTAACTTCAGTTTCAATCACTTCTTCGCCCTTTTTTATTTTTATGAACTTCTTTGAATCTTTCTCAATTAGCGCGCGCTCGGGTATAAAAAGAACATTTTCTTTTTTGGCCGCCAGAATATCCGCGTTTGCGGTCATTCCGGATTTTATAAGATCGCTTGAATCTGAAAACTCAAGAATGGTTTTGTAAGTAGGAACTCCCTCGACAATTACTTCCGCGGGATCAATTTTTACGATTTTTGCCTTAAAAACAGTGTCAGAAGAATATGCGTCAAGAGTGACACTCGCTTCGTCCCCAACGTGAAGCTTGGCAATATCAGCTTCAGGAACCTGCGACTCAATTTGATATTTCGCGTCTGAAATGACCGAAACAATTATCGCGTTAGTCTGCGCGACTTCGCCGGACTTTGCCTCCTGCTTTGTAACAATTCCATTTATGGGAGAGCGAATTGAATTTTTGGCAAGATCGGCTTCAATACCGCTAACACTCGAAAGGGCTGATCTGACTTTTGCCGCCTGGGCTGAAATTTCTTCAGGTCTTGAACCAGCCTTTTTTAAATCAAGCTCGCTACGGGCGACTGACAGGGCCGAATCCGCGCTTTTAATTTTCTCCGCTCCGCTTGTTATGTTTGATGCGGCGGTATTAATATTCGTCCTGCCTGTTGATACATCGGATTTATATCCATCGAGAACAGTCTGCGTAAGTCCGGTGGAGACATTTAAAGAGCTAAGCCACGCGGAAACTTTTTCAAGAAAAATTTTGACTCTAGCGAGATTTCTTTCAGCTTCGACTCTTTTAGCAGACAGGAGGCTGAAATTTGAAATCTCGGCCAATGAGCCGCGCCATTCATCGAACATGTCTTCCAATAATAAAATTTCATTCTGAATGTCCAACTGAAGCTGAGAATTGCCCGTGTAATTGAGCTGGGGATTTTGACTTTTCGGATTTGTAACAAATTGATAAACTTTATTTCTAACCGCGTCGTCCGATTTTGTATAAGCGTCTTTCAAATCATCAACAAAACCCTCCTTCGCGTCCGCAAGCGCAGACTCCGCGCTTCTTACTTTCTCTTCCTGCACTCTTATCTCCTCCGGCCGCGTTCCTGATTGGATTTGCTGAAGCTTTGCTTCTTCAGCTTGCAAATTAGCTCTCGCCCCTTCCAAATCCGCTAACAAATCTCCGCTTTCAAGAGAAACAATCAAATCTCCAGTCCGTATCCTGTCGCCAACCTCCGAGTAAACCCTCAAAACTTTACCTGATTTTTCAAATGCCAAATCTACTGCTCGAGCCGGCTTAACTCTACCGGTAACACTCACTTCTTGAATTAAATCGCCGCGCCTTGCTAACACAACCTCGAGTACATCCTTTTTTGCGCGGAAAAAAGCAAAATAAGAACCAACTCCTGCTAAAATTAGCAAAATCACTATAACGGAGATTAAATGGTTCCTTAGGTAATTGAGAAATTTAGACATTGATTTATTTTACTGTAAATTACGAAACTTGTCGAAGGCGCATTTTTTGGAGAGACTTGCGCAGTGCGACGGCACGAGCATGAGGCAAAAATTCAGCAGAATTTTATGCTGGTCTCTCTAAAATGTGCGTCGAGAAAGAGTTTCGTAATTTACAGCATCCTACAATATACCCTATCGTTTTTCATACACTTTTTACCCATTCAAAAATAACTTTTTTAAGTTCCGCAATTTCACTATCCTTTCTGAACATATGATGCGCACCTTTTATAACCCGCAATTCCTTATTTCCTTCCGGGAGCGCTCCAAACAATAATTTCTGATGCTCTAAAGGCGTGGTTTCATCTTTGCTTCCGACTATCAATAGTAGGGGCATTATTAATTTCTGCGCCTCGGACCTTAAATCATATTTAATGCGATCTTCCATATGCAACCACGGCAGACGCTTGATCTCGCCCGGCTTTGAAATACTTTTTTCCTCATGCCAACCCGATCTCTTCCATTCGCCTTTTATACTTTCCCCGTATTCGGTTTCTAGTGTAAGCTGGCCCGATATAACCGGTGAAATCAAGATCAGCGCCTTTATTTTTTCAGGATATTTTTCCGAAAAAAGAGCGCATGATATACCACCAAGACTATGCCCTGCTAAAATAAACGGCTCTTTATACCAAGACTCTCCTTCGGCCCACTTTATTACATCTTCTAAATCTTCATAATAATTTGTTAAAGTTGCATCTTCGTATTTTCCGTCACTTTCACCAAAAGTATTCGTTGTATCAAATTTAACTGTTGTAAAATTATTTTCTAAAAATGCCTCGGCAACTTTTATCAAAAAAGGCTGATCTTTAAAGCCTCCGAGCCCGTGCATCACAAAAGCAAGACCTCTAGCTGATTTTGGAGTTTCAACAACCACGCAAATTTTCTGGTTCTTTCTGTTTTTTATAAAAAGTTTTTTCATAATCACTCGCTCATCAGCCACTGAACGCGGCCGATAATGCCATTTGTAAGCCTGACCTTAACGCCTCTTGGATGATTTTCTTTTGACGTCAAAATATCCTGAACTATCCCCTGCCTGTATTTATCAGTTCCGTAATTTTCTTTTTCAATTATCCATACAGCGCTTCCGGGCCTAATTCTAGACCGCGGCGGCGGATTAGGATTATCAGCACTCATCATGTTCCAAATTAGTCGTTAATTACAAAACTCTTTCTCGGCGCACATTTTGGAGAGCCCAGCATAAAATTCTGCTGAATTTTTGCCTCATGCTCGCGCCGTCGCGCTGCGCAAGTCTCTCCAAAACATGCGCCTTCGACAAGTTTCGTAATTCGAAGTTACTTAAATCACTCATATTCAATAGTTGCTGGCGGTTTTTGAGTTATATCATAAAGCACTCGCGTCACCCCGTCCACTTCCCTGGTTATGCGGTTTGGAATCCGCTCGAGCAAATCGAACGGCATTTTATGCCAGTCCGCAGTCATACCGTCGATTGAATCAACTGCCCGCAGTGAAATTATATATCCATATTTCCGCTCATCGCCCATCACGCCCACTGTTTTGGAAGTCAAAAGTACCGCAAAAGCCTGCCAAATTTTTGCATATTCTCCTGACTTACGCAGTTCATCAAGATAAATCGAATCAGCCTCGCGTAAAATTGCGAGCCGCTCGCTTGTAATGTCTCCTACAATCCGAATCGCAAGCCCCGGCCCGGGAAAGGGATGGCGATCCAATAATTCTTGAGGCAAATCAAGCAAGGCGCCAAGCTTTCTTACTTCGTCTTTATATAAATCGCGAAGCGGCTCGATTAGTTTAAAATTGAATTTTTCCGGAAGCGTTAAATTGTGATGGCTTTTAATTTTTGAAGCTGCATTGGTCGGCTCCGCCGACTCGATTCGATCGGGATAAATTGTTCCTTGCGCAAAAAATTTAATCTTATAAGATTTAAGCTCTTTTTTTATCGTCTTTTCAAAAACTTCAATAAATGTGTGGCCGATAATTTTACGTTTCTCTTCCGGATCAATTTTGCCAGCAAGCTTTTTTAAAAAAACTTTTTGTGCATCCGCTACGATTAAATTTCTAAAACCTAATTTTTTAAGGCTCCCCAACACTTCAGCTACTTCATTTTTTCTAAGGAGTCCCGTATCCACGAAAACGGCATGAAGACGGCCGCCGATTGCCTGATACAAAAGACTTGCGGCAACAAGCGAATCAACTCCACCGGATATGCCAATTAGCACATGCCCCTCGCCAATATCTTTTTTAAGGGAATCAATAATTGTTTCTTTTAAATTTGGAATTTGCCAATCTTTTCCGGATTTACAGATATTAAATAAAAAATTCGAAATGATTTTATCGCCGCTTTTCGTATGCGCGACCTCCGGATGAAATTGCAAAGCATACAAATTCAATTTCTCGTCTGACATTCCCGAAACTTTACAATTTGCGCTCGAAGCGATCGTAAGGAACCCTAAACCAGTCTTTGCCACATAATCTCCGTGCGAGAACCAAACCGTTTGTTTTGCCGACATCCCGCGAAATAATTTGGAGTTCTTATTTATTTTGATTACTTCCCGTCCATATTCTTTTATTTTTCCTTTTTTAACTTCTCCGCCGTTCATTTGAGCCATTAACTGCATGCCGTAGCAAATTCCCAAAATCGGAATTCCTAATTTAAAAATTTCAGCCGAGGGCAAGGGGCCACCATTGATCACCGACGCAGGCCCGCCCGAGAAAATAATCCCATCTGGCTTTAATACTTTAATATGCGAAATATCAGCATTAAAAGGCAAAATCTCGGCCCTAACCCCGAGATCCCGAACGCGTCTCGCGATCAGATGCGCAAACTAGCTTCCAAAATTTAGTATAAGAATCATGCATAATCATAACGCGAATACTCTCATTCAAAAAATAATTTGTAAGTCTCATCCATTTAACTACTTAGGTGTCAGACACCTAAGTATTATTCAAAAAATAATTTTTTAATTTCCTCATTTTTTGCTGGACTAGTTCTCACTTTGATATTTCGTCATTATTTTTCCACATATTCAAATCTCGGAATAGTTTTCCCACTTACTTCCACGTTTTCCAAAAACATCTTAAGCGGTCTGGCCCATAAACTAAAATCGCCATATAAGGCTTTATAAATAACAAGCGATTCTTGAGTCTCACTGTGCGAGGCTACCCCAAATACTTCATATTCCCCGCCTTTATAATGTCTATATTTTCCTAATTTAATTATTTCCATTTAGGACAACTGAATTACTTCTTAATTTTCGATATATCCTTAATCATAATCCATGCAGACATTGTACCAAATCCTGTTTTATTGATTTCAAACGGCTTTGTCTCGACAGGATTTCCTAAAAAAAATAAGAATGCAATATTTTTTGTTTTTAAATCGAGCGTAAAATTTAGAAAGCTTATTATTTTCTATCCCGTCTGCTTTACCGTATTTATATAATATTTCTTTAACTTTTTTTGGATTTAAACCGGCAAATTGCACAACCCTCCTGACTTTCGATTTTATCCTCACCAGCTCCCCAGAATTTTTAAAATAGACCATGTCTCCTTTTTTGATTTTATCCCAGGGGCTGAATTTTGCCGAATACCAGCGCGATTCTATTTTTTTCTCCCCTGACAGAATCTTATCCGTTAAACCCCATGATTTTCGCATTATAGCAATATGATCCATCGCTATTTTATTAAACCAATTATTAGAAATTAACTCAATCTCGCCGCCACCCAATCCAGGAGCTTAAAACAAATTGCTAATTATTTGCGTTTTATGTAATGATATAGTCAATTCAAATTTCAGTAGCTCGTTCGCATAAGGAGGACTTATGTTGCAATCAAAAGCCAGAAAGATTTTGAAAATCTTGGAGACTTTCATCCATGCTTTTGCCAGCCCGGGCTTAAAGCTCAAAAAATGGGTGGAGAGAAGAAAGCAGCAAAGTAAATTTTACGGCACCCTGAGGAAATACATGGCCGGAACTACTATCAAGCAACTACGGAAGATCCATAAGAAGTTAGAAAGGGATCTCCCCGGACCTTAAACCTCTTGCTGCAAAATAACTCACGGGCCAATCCGAATGCCGCGGCATCTCCATCGCCGCGGCATTCTACTTTACTAAACCTATAAAAGCTACCTGCGCTTCAATTTTAGGAGACTTGTCGCGCCGGTATGAAAAATACTTTTTGTCTAAACAATAAGTACATTCTTCGTAGTCTTCTATATTTTTCTCCGCCAAACCTCCTTCTGTCAGCTGTTTTTTTATAATTTCCGGCATGTCAATATTACTTTTCTCGCCTTTATCCAAAATAAATTCTGGATAACCTTTGTAATAAGCTCTGTCCGAGGAGTTAACTTCAAAATGGCATTTTCTAATGCCCGGGCCGATAGCGGCCATGAGATCGATGGAGTTTGAATCAAAGCGTTTTTTCATTTCACTTAGCATATTCATAATAATTCCGCCCACCAATCCCCTCCATCCTACATGCGCGATTCCAATTGCTTTCTTCTTTGGATCAAAAAAATAAACAGCAAAGCAATCAGCGCCCGTAATGGTCAAAAATAAATTTGGCTCTGAAGTAGTAAGCCCGTCTGTTCGCGGTTTGATTGCGGCAGCGTCAGAATTTTTCACTATTTCAATATTGACTCCATGAACAAGATCGGCGCTTACAATCCGGTTTGACGGGATTTTTTTTGATTCAAAAAATCTTTCGCGGTTTTTGGAATTTCTGTCATCAGGAAACAGCTTCATTAACCCGTCCTTTTTTTCAGAAAAACCGTATTTTAAATTCGGATAACCATCAAGCACCTTAAAATTCATACTCATAAATAGAGAATTACAAACCAATCGAAGGCAGGTGTTTTTGGAACCCTTGCGGAGCGCGGTCTGGCGCGAGCAGAGGAAATTTTCAGCAGAAAATTATCTATGGTTCCAAAAACATCTGGCGAGGAAGGGTTGTAATTCATACACATAATAATACACCCGGTGGGGTATTATTTCTAACCAAATAAATTTATAATAAAATGATATTTTATGACCCAATCACAAGCGCTTTCAATTTTAAAAACCGGAGCCAATGTTTTTCTGTCCGGCGAACCAGGATCAGGAAAAACACATGTTATAAACGAATACGCAAAATACCTGCGAGACCGCAATATTGAGCCGGCCATTACCGCTTCAACCGGAATTGCCGCTACTCATATTGGCGGACTAACTATTCACTCATGGAGCGGCATCGGAATCAAGCGCAACCTGAATAAATACGACCTCGATAGGATTTCATCTAGCGAATACATTGTAAAACGCGTAAAACGCTCAAGCGTTCTAATAATCGACGAAATTTCGATGCTTTCAGCCCAGACTCTTTCAATGATTGACACAGTCTGCAAGGAAATAAAAGCCGATCAAAAGCCTTTTGGCGGAATGCAAATTGTTTTTGTTGGAGATTTTTTCCAGCTTCCGCCGGTAAACCCCGTTAGAAGCTCACGCGAAGCATTAAACCCCGCGTTTGCTAAAACCGGCCAACATTCATCCCCGCGGCAAGCCACAGGGCGTTATGCTTCTAACTGGGTAAATAAAAAATACGCGGATGACTCCGAAAATGTGATATCTCTGGACGATCCTACTCGGCCCGCGAGCCTGGACGTTAGATTCGCCTACGACTCCTCTGCTTTCAAAAACACCAACCCGCTCATCTGCTATTTAACCGAACAGCATCGCCAGGACGATGATGGTTTTTTATCGGTTCTTTCCGCGATTAGGCAGAATTTTTTCGATCAGAAGCATCTTTCGCAGATAGAGGAAAGAAAAATCGAGATAACAAAAACACCGCCGGGCGCTCCAAAACTTTATTCGCATAACGCGGACGTGGACAGAATTAATAACGAAATGCTCGACAAGCTTTCCGGAGACGCAAGGCAATTTGAAATGTTTTCAAGCGGTTCAAAGAAACTTGTTCAGTCGCTCAAAAAAGGCTGCCTTTCTCCGGAAAATCTTTTTCTTAAAAAGGGCGCTAAAGTAATGTTTACTAAAAATAATCCTAAAGAAAAATTTGTGAACGGAACGCTTGGCGAAGTTACCGGGTTTGACGAAGGTAGCCGATATCCTGTTGTGGAAAAAAGAAACGGCCAAAAAATTATCGTAAAACCTATGGAATGGAGCGTTGAAGAAAACGGGAAAATCCGCGCCACCATTACACAGCTTCCCTTGCGCCTTGCCTGGGCCATAACAGTTCATAAAAGCCAAGGAATGAATTTAGATGAAGCGATAATGGATTTGACCGGAGTGTTTGAATACGGGCAAGGCTACGTCGCTCTATCACGCGTCAAAAGATTTTCCGGGCTTTATTTAATTGGGTGGAATCCTCGCGCGTTTCAAGTTCATCCGGACGTCCTTGAAAAAGATGAATCTTTCCGTAAAGAATCCGAGAACGCTGAAATTACTTTCGGGAAAATGTCCGTGGAGGAGCTGGGTAATATGCATGAAAATTTTATCAGCTCCTGCGGAGGAAAGAGAAGCCCAAAAGCAAAAAGCTCAATTCAAAAAAAGTACGCGGCCGCTCCAACAATTGGTGAAAACTTTGCAAAAATAAGAGAAACTCACCCTAATGCGTATAGGCCATGGAACACAGAGCAAGACGAAAAACTAACCAAACTTTTTGGCGAAGGCCAAGAATTCAAGGATATGGCAAAAGAATTCGGCAGAAAAATCGGCGCTATCAGAGCGCGTCTTTTAAAGCTCAAACTGATTGAGTAAATTAATTAGTCGGTAAAAGCACAGCCGTCTTCCAAATATAACGGCTTAAATTCTTTTTGCTCTAAAAATTGCTCAATACTGCAGCTAAGCTTTTTCCCCTCTCCCAATAATTTTAAAGCTTCTTCTTTAGGCACAAACTTGTATTCCATAATTTCCTTTCCATCGGCTTTTATCTGTTTGGCTTGCTCATCATTTAAAACTCCACCATAAAAAATAAACTGTAAATTTTCGCCTTTTCCGTCGTTTCCTGAAATATAATCAACACATAAAAAATCCGCTTTATTAACTTCGATTCCGATTTCTTCCTTTGTTTCTCTGATTGCCGCCGCTCGAGGCGATTCATTTTTATCAACTACCCCGCCAGGAATAGACCAATAATCTTTATAATGGGGCTTTACAATCAAGAGCTCGCCTTTTTCATTAAAAAACAAAACTCCTGCTCCCATCCTTTTCGCTGGCAACCTACTTAACCAATCTTTCTCAAGCTCGGCGATAACTTCGCAATTTGGGAAAATAAGATCAAAATTATCCCTCTCATCAAAATTAATCCATTTGTACTCATCATGATCGCCTCCAAGTGTGATTCCTTCAAAATTAAGCGTACTGCATCTGTAGAAAATGCCAAAAATATGAATTTTCTCGCCATTTACCCCGTTAGAAGCAGAACGCCCCGCTGCCTGCCGCGGGATTGAATGTGGTTTGGTTTTGGCGAGCACGGGCTTTAATGCTTCGCGTGAGCTTCTAACGGGGTTTATCATGGGCTGCCACTCGCCCACAAAAATTGGACGCTCAATTTCAATCTCAAGGCTGCACTCTTCCCTAACCTCGCGTTTTAAAGCTTCTTCGTGATTTTCACCAGACTTAACTCTTCCACCAGGAAAGTCATATCTGCCTTTATTTGTACCTTCTTTGTATTTATCAGATTCACGGAGTATTAGAACTTTTCCGTCCTGAACAATTACAGCCTTTCCTGCTATTCTTTGCTTGATTTCTCCACTCATATTTAATTTGTAAACTGCTTTCGACTCACTTATTTGAAACGATTATCATCTCACGCGTTGACTTTCCCGCGGATCTTGAAAGCAAGCGATTAGTCTCCAAAATTAAATTCAAAGCATCTTTAAGATTCTCTTTGGTTTCCTTCAACGTCCTTCCCTGCGTATTAACACCCGGGATTTCTTCAACCCATCCCAAATACCATCTGCCTTGTTTTTTATATACTGCAGTAAATTGCGACTTCATAAAATTATATTATCATAGACGCCTCAAAATTCAATTTATTTCCCATGGCACTTTTTAAATTTCTTCCCGCTTCCGCACGGGCACGGATCATTTCTGCCTACTTTATTTTCACCGGAATTGCCGACATTTGATTTCTGTCGCAAAGAATCCGCGTCTTCTCTTGAAAGTTTTAACTCTCGTGCTTGCGGAGTTTGTGCTATCGGCTGGGCGGCCATTGTCAAAAGATGCGTAAACTGCGCTTTTATGGACGCTTCAAGTTCGCGGAACATGCGAATCGCCTCGTTTTTATATTCTATCAATGGATCACGCTGGCCATACGCACGCAGGCGCACCGAGGAGCGCATATATTCCATTGCTTCAAGATGATCCATCCAAAGTATATCAATCGTCTGCAAAAGAAGCTGTCTTAGATTCGCAGGTTCTTTTCCTACAAGAGCGGATTCATCAATATCACCGTCAAGATACTCTTTCGCAATTTCCCGCACATTATCATCCTTTGCCCAAAGAATTTTTTTGCGGCGCGAATAAATAGCGGTCCTCTGCTTATTCATCACGTCGTCATATTCAAGGACATGTTTTCTTGAATCAAAATGAAATCCCTCGATTTTTGACTGTGCGGACTCAATCGCGCGCGTTACAAGCTTATGCTCCAAAGGCTCGTCTTCCGGCAAGCCGAACGTACCCATCATGCCTTTAATCCGTTCAGACCCGAAAATCCTCATCAGTTCGTCCTCAAGCGATTCAAAAAACTGCGTCTCGCCCGGATCGCCCTGACGTCCAGCTCGTCCGCGAAGCTGGTTATCAATACGCCTTGCTTCATGGCGCTCGGTTCCTAAAACAAACAATCCTCCGGCCTCGCGCACTAAAGCCGCTTCTTCCGGCGTCGCAGGATTGCCGCCAAGAATAATGTCAACACCTCTTCCGGCGATGTTTGTCGCAAGCGTTACCCTTCCTTTTTTTCCGGCTTGCGCGATTATCTCCGCTTCGCGTTCATGGTTTTTAGCATTCAAAATTTCGTGAGGGATTCCTTCTTTTTTTAAAATCTGCGAAAGAAATTCATTTTTCTCTATTGAAACAGTTCCAAGTAAAACCGGCTGTCCTTTTTCATGCCTTTCTCTGACTTCTTTGGCCACAGCCATCCATTTTCCTTTCTCGGACTGGAAAACTTTATCTCCCAGATCCTTTCTGATCATCGGCTTATTGGTCGGCACTTCTATGACTTCCAAATTGTAAACTTTATGAAATTCCTCGGCTGAAGTAAGCGCAGTGCCGGTCATGCCCGCCAATTTTTCGTACATTCTGAAATAGTTTTGAAAAGTAATTGTGGCGAGCGTTCGCGATTCTCTTTGCACAGCAACTCCCTCCTTTGCTTCAACAGCCTGATGAAGGCCCTCCGACCATCTGCGACCCGGCATTAACCGTCCGGTAAACTCATCAACAATAATAACTTCATTGTCTTTTACGACATAGTCCTTATCGCGCGTAAAAAGAGCACGCGCGCGCAATGCCTGCTCAAGATGATGGACATATTTAATACCTTTTTCAGTGTAAATATTACCGATCCCGAGAATTTTTTCAATATGCTCAATGCCGTCTTCAGTAAGTTCGACCGCTTTAAATTTTTCATCAACTTTAAAATCCGTATCTTTTTTCAATTGCGGAACAACGCGCGAAAAAATTCTATACAATTCGCCTGATTCTTCATCCGGCGCGGAAATAATCAAAGGAGTTCTCGACTCATCAATTAAAATCGAATCAACTTCGTCGACAATCGCAAAATAATGTCCTCTTTGAACCATCTGCTCCGGTTTGTAAGCCATATTGTCGCGAAGATAATCAAAACCGTATTCGTTATTGGTGCCATAGGTGATATCAACTTCATAAGCTTCGCGTCTTGTGCAAGGCCGCAAAAATTCATGAACAATTTTAAAACTGCCGAGAGTATCACGCTCTTGATCCTTTTCGTCTTTTAAATTAACATTTTGATTTTTGATTTTTGATTTTTGATTTTCAAGCCCATGCTTTGGATCGTAAATATAACTTGCCTCGTGGTTTAACGCCCCCACGCTTAATCCTAAAGCGTCATATATCTGCCCCATCCATGTCGCATCACGCCTGGAAAGATAATCATTTACAGTTACTATATGTACGCCCTTATCCGTAAGCGCGTTTAAATAAGCGGGGAGTGTTGCCACAAGCGTCTTACCCTCACCGGTTTTCATCTCGGCGATTTTTCCCTGATGCATAACTATTCCGCCTAATATCTGCGAATCGTAATGTCTTTGTTTAAGCGTTCTTTTCGCGGCTTCGCGGCAAGCGGCAAAAGCTTCAGGCAAAAGATCGTCAAGTGACGCCCCTTCTTCAAGGCGTTTTTTAAATTCAATTGTTTTATTTTTTAGCTCTTCGGAAGATAATTTCTCAAAATCTTTTTCCAGATGATTTATTTTTTCCGCGTAAGGACGCAATTTTTCTATAACTCGCTCCCCCGAAAGTCCAAAAATTTTTGATAAAACATTCATATAATGTGAATTACGAAACTCATCCTCGCAGTTATCATATAATAGCCAAAAACCCCCGCCAGTTCAATATTTCTTGCACTAACGAGGGTCTGGGGTTAGAAGGCGCCAATTTTTTAACGCGGGTTGCGTCACTTAAGAATAAAGATGCACGCTGCGAATACCGTTGTCCAAAGACCATCCTTATTACCGACGGCCGATTGAGTAATGTTCGATGTACGAACGATCTTGCCTGACATTTTGAAAAGCTGCTCGCGCTCATCCCACGCCGTGTCCGGATCAAATTCGATCCCCAGTGTTGTAGCGAGCATTGATGCGGCAAGATCTTCAGCATACTCTCCGGCTTTTTCATCCGTCTCCCCAAGCGCATGATGCTCGGATAAATAACCGTGCATCTCGGGATCGGCAGGCAGGGCCAATCCAACCGAAGCCGCAATCAGCCTATTCGGCTCGTTAGTGGATTCGCGATCGTAAACCGCAAAAACGATTTCTCCCGGGCTAAGCAGCTTGATTCCTTCATCCTTAGATATGGTCTTACAGCCTGGAGGATAGATACTCGAGACCAACACCAAGTTACAATACGCAACTCCGGCCATCCGCAAAGCCATTTCGAATGACGCAAGTCTTTCTTTATGAACTCCGACGCCTTTTATGAAAAAATTTTTCCTAGGAACAAGATTTGTCAATTTTCCGCCCTCCTCGCAAAAAAATTTTCGTTTGACTTAAAAATAACAGCCCTTGAAAATAATTCAAGGGCTCTAAACAAGAACCAGTGGAAAAATAATTACTTTCCTCGCTCTTTATAAAAAATACCTCCGGCCCGCTTCGCAAGCCGCGTCACGTGAAAATTTTCTTTTAGCTTCCGCGCGAACCTTAAAAACTTTGCGGCTTTTTTATCCTTATACACCCCGGCTTTGCGCTCCAGTTCATCCTTCGCCCCATTGATAGCCGCTTCCATATTTTCAGCCAGACACTGGACAAATATGTTATTTTTCTCGCGGGGAATATCAAGATTCACCTCGCATTTCCAAATTTTACCCTCTTCATGATGTTTTGTAGTTTTTGCAAGCTCCACATCAAGCGGAAGGTCATCTGGAAGATTTTTGCCTAGCCTCTTCTCAAGCGGCAACAGTATCTTATCTTTTACAAGGCCTTCAAGAAGAGGTGTTAAACTAAAACCCGTAGCTTTTATTCTTAACATCATAAATTTCTATATATAGCGTATGATTTTCTGCTCACTCACTTAATTATACTACATATAATCAACTCTAACTCGGCAGAGAAAATAAATAACATTTACTTTCTCTGCGCTCACTCGTTTGATTATAACTAAAGATGCCGGCTACAAGTAACCGGCATCTACTTAAACTCTATCGGTGTCTCTTTCCGCCCTTCTTTGCTGCTTTCTTAGCTTTTTTCTTTGCCATGTAATTTTTATTTTATTTATTTAAGCGTCCGACCTTTATGGAAATTAATTTATAGCAAATGAACTTATTTCAATAATCGCAAATTTTTTTGCAAACTTAAATAAAAATAGGACAAAAGTGTGGATAACTTTATATAAAATTTCAAGAAATAATTTTATTTTAAAAAAATCAATCGAACCCGATGTATTGGATCTCTTCTTCAAGATGAAGATTAAATTTTCTGTGAACTCGCTCTTTGATGAATGATATTAACATAACGACGTCATCCGACTTTGCGTTCCCATTTGTAATTATAAAATTCGCGTGCCTTGACGAAACTTCTGCTCCGCCTATCCTCATCCCCTTAAGTCCCGCGCCTTCAATCAAAAATCCGGCAGGGACGGCTACACTATCCTTAAATCTCGCAAACTCCTTAAATTTAGCCAAAATTTGCGCTTTTTCGCCATTATCCTTTGTCCACAAAACATTTTTAAAAGTAGATCCCGCGGTTGAAGCGCCAATTTCCTGATGCCCCACCCGCTCCTTCATATACTCTTTAATCTTTTCTCTGGCGTCATTGACATCGCCTTTTTTTAAAGTAAGCACGGCGGATAAAATAATCCGTTCGGTATGATTCTTAAAAGAACTGTGACGATATTCAAACGCGCAATCGGAATTAAAATACATTTTTATTGCTTTCTTCTTCAGATCAAAAACCTCCACAAAGGTAACGATGTCCTTCATCTCTCCGCCAAAGCATCCTGCGTTTCCCCTGATGGACCCGCCGATCGTCCCCGGCACACCCACCCCCCATTCTAAACCGGTTAAGCCGTTTTCAAGTGCGAAGTTTACGGCTTCGGCCATTTTAATTCCTGCGTCAACGTGAATTTTAAAACCATCCAGCCGTAAAATTTCGCGCGAAGAAACTTTAATCACAAGCCCGGGGAATCCTTTATCAGAAACCAGAATATTTGACCCAAGCCCAATAACCGCTGGGGACACATTACGCCTTATAGCCCAATTAATAGCTTCAAGAAAATCTTCCCGCGACCCGACCTCGGCAAAAAAACGCGCTTCCCCGCCTACTTGAAAAATAGTGAAAGGCTTTAACGCCACCCTCTCTTTAATTTCCAGCATAAAATTCTGAATTTATTTAAAAAATCTTAGATAAATTTCTAACTGGATAAATATGCTTGCCCGCTCGCCTTTCAAGCTAATAAGGGCTACGGAGGGTCGGCTCCAAATTACGTCAAATTGTGAGCGCCGTCCGTAGCCCTCCTAAACCAAAAAAACGAGCGAGAATACGGCATACTCTATAAAGTATAACGCTCTTTTAAATAAAAAGTATAATGATAAATACAAAATCCCCTCGAAAAAGGGGACTTTATATGACGTAATATCAATTTAATTGAGAAAAAATCAAAAGTCAAATCAATTATTTCGAATCTACCTACCCGATCTTGAAAGAACCGTGGCGATAGTTTTAAGCAAAATCCGCAAATCAAGCATCAACGAGAAATTTTTTATGTAATACAAATCATAAAGAATTTTTTCAGACGCGTCTTCAACGGACGCGTCATTTTCCATGTTAATCTGCGCCCAGCCGGTAATTCCCGGGGGGACCAAGAGCCTTATTTCGTAATATGGAATTTTCCTTTTAAGCTCCTCAACATATTTGGGACGCTCCGGCCGCGGACCCACAAAAGACATCTCCCCCTTCAAAACATTGATTATTTGCGCGAGCTCATCAAGATAGAGCTTTCTCATAAAATTTCCAAATGCGTAATAACGTTCGTCTGCGCCTTCCTTTGCATGAGACATTTTCTCCGCGCCCAAAACCTGGCTGCGAAATTTAATAAAATTAAAAATCCTGCCGTTCTCCCCAACTCTCGCCTGTCTGAAAAAAATTATGCCATCGCCTTCCCGCGCCCTGGCTATTTTATAATTAAAAATATCCGGCAATTTTGACAGAATAATTCCGAGCGCGATAAAAGGGAAAAGCAACAGCGCGGGCAGAAGCAAGACCAGCGCTGCGCCAAAATCTATGATTCGCTTTATCGCGCGGTATGAGCCGTATCTAGCCCCGGCTATATTTTTAAAAAACCAATCTTCCTTCAGAAGCGATATAGGCACTCTTCCAAAAATATCCTCATAAAAATCCTTAAAATCCATAAGCCTCATGCCTCGCGCAAGCGAATTATAAAACATCGTAGCGGCCCCCGATGACTTAATCGCCGAAAAATCCGCGACTACCAAAGATATGTTTTCTCTTGAAAGAAATCGAAAAAACTTCTCTTCATCGGAAAACGCGAATGCCTGCTCAAACTCGACCAGAGACAAATGTGTTTTGATTTTATAAGCGTAGCTTGGGTGAAAGTCGAGCTCTTTTTTAAATTCATCCACTTCCGGCCCGGAAGCAACAAGTAAAATCTCTTCAGGTTTAGTTTTAAGTAAATATCTTGCCAGTATCCGCCACACCCAAAGGGCCGTGAGAGTTATCATGAGATCTAAAAACAAATTGGCTCTCGGCGTAATCCTGAAAAAAGGCATGAAGTAAAAAAATAAAACAGCCGCGATTCCCGCACCGGCTTGCGCTTTCAGGAGAAATGAGCTCAAGCGCTGTTTTTGTAGAATAATTTCTCTCGAGTAAAGCCCGGCAATATAAAAAATCACCACCCAGATGAAAAAAAGCAGGCTGAAAGGATAAAGATGCTGAAGGAAAAATTCAGGGGTCGGCAATTTCAAATAACGGAAAACAAGCGCAAGGAAAAGAGCCAGAACGAAAATTATTACGTCTCCGATTATTAAAATTAAAACTTGTTTTCGAAACATTTTATTATTTTATATTGTAAAACTCGTCGCGATTATCTGATCAGCTTATGCCAAATGAGCGAAAAAAAGGTTTTGACTCCATTTTTAAAACTCTGCCCTTTTGAGAGCGAATAATCCGTATAAATTTCCTGAATCGGGACTTCGACGACTTTCAATTTCAATCTCCCGATCTCGCCGATTATTTCCGATGAAATTTCCATTCTATCGCCAAGCGGACGCAATTTCATAAGAGCGTCTTTTCTAAAAAGCCTGAGACCTGACTGCGTATCTCTTACATAAAGGCCAAAAATGACAAATCCAATATAATCGGCAATTTTATTGTAAATCTTTCTGATCAAAGGCGTATTTTTTTTGGAAAAAATTCTTGAGCCTATGGCCACATCAGCCCTCTCTGCTACCAACGCCTCAAAAAGCCGATCAATGTCCGACACTCGGTGTTGACCGTCCGCGTCAAAAGTTAAAATGTAATCGGCATTTTTTTCCAAAGCTTTTTTAAACCCGGTCTGAAGGCTCGCCCCAAGCCCGCGATTAATCGCATGGCTTAAAACAATCACCCCAGAAAATTTGGCTATTTTTTCGGTCTCATCAAACGAACCGTCATTTACAACGATGATTTCCTGTACGTATCTTTTTAAATCAGGGATCACCAAACCAATTGTTTTAGCTTCATTATACGCAGGGACAACGGCTATTATTTTAGAGTCTTTTTGAGCCATTAAATAATATTATATCAAATTTAGACAATATTGTAAACCACGTTAGATCCTAATTATTATCGAGCTTGATTTCAATTAAAGAAGGTCATGTTATCGCAGACAAAAGTTGCGACTTTTTTGGATCTAAACGTGGTAAATGGATTTCAATTCGCTGACCCCTTTTGTGAATTCAATTTCCGGCTCCCATCCCAGGAGCTTTTTTGCGAACGAAATATCCGCGACTGTTTTTCTTGGCTCTATCCTCGGCTCAATAAAAATCTTTTCCCCACCGATGAGATCGGCGATAAAATTCACGCTGTAATCTCTGACCCCTCCTATATTAATAACTTCGCCTTTCCCGACTTTTTCAGAATTAAGCGCCGAAAAATTCGCTCGAGCGACGTCCTTAACATGAGTATATGCACGCGATTGATTTCCATCCGGAACAATAGTCAGCGCCGTCCCCTCTTTTCTTTGTTTCAAAAATTTCGCGATAACGAGCGCGTAAGCTCCTTCATCCGAAGCGCGCGGACCATAAACATTAAAATAACGCAGAGAAACAGTCTCAAGCCCGTAGATATCAGAAAAAAGCCGGCACATAAGCTCACCTGTATATTTTTGAAGACCATAAGGACTTAACGGACGGCCCTGCATATCTTCGATCAAAGGAAATTTTTCCTGATCGCCGTATGCGGATGAAGACGCTGCGTAAATCAATCTTTTTATTTTTGCGTCGCGTGCCGCGACAAGAACATTCAGAGTGCCATTTACATTAATTTCTTGGGTTGTAATCGGGTCTTCTATTGAAGGTTGGACTCGCGGAAAAGCGGCTTCATGAAAAACCGCGTACGCGTTTTCAAAAACAGGTTTAAGTTCGGATAAATTTCTTATATCAACTTCGTGAAATACAGCTTTTTCATTGATATTTTCTTTTTTTCCAGTAAGCAGATTATCAATAACGTGAACTTCATAATTATTTTCAAGAAGTAAATCCACGATATGCGAACCGATAAAACCAGCGCCTCCAGTTACAATTATTTTCCGCATGTACATTAATTAAAACTTGATAATACTCCTTTCAGTTTCCTGACGGCAGCGTTTTTCCGATGGTCTTTAAAAAATTTTCGGCTTCTTTTTTTCTTTGCGGCGACAAATCGTAGCTGATTGCTTTTAAAGCCGCCTCGTACGCCTTGTCTCTATCTCCGCTAAACGCATAGAGCCCGGCCATATTCGCCCATTTATCAGCCATAATATTTTCCTTCGCTCCTTCCCCTCTCGCAAAATCTGCTTCCAGGGCTGAGATCCTCATTTCAAAAAACTCTGCGGCTTTTTTATAATTTTTTACCCGCAGATAAGCATTGCTGATAATTTCCCAATCATCATATACCGTATGCCAACCAACCTCTCCGCGATGTCCGACTCTCGGCCATGAATTTTTCTCAAGCCACTCAATTTCAACTTCAGCTTCGCTATCTCGTCCGGCCATTATCAAAAAAACAGCCTTGTGGCGATGCGCCGCCGGATAGCGGTCAAATAACGTAATAGCCTGATCAATTGTAGCGATTGCCTCGTCTATTTTTCCCTGATCAAATTGCGCCTGGGCTAAATCAAAATAAATCTGCTGTCTTCGGGGACTTAAATACATTTTTTCCTTTATCAGTTCCTCCGCCTCGCTTGAATATTTAAGGTCATACCTTGCGGCAAGATTCATTAAATTCGACTGATAAACAACCCAGCGAATATTCAGCGGATCCATTTTCAAATTTTCGGCCATAAGCTCCATCGCGATTTCGCTCATTGATAATTCATCCGGTACATTAAAATTATAGCCCTTTCTTTTCACGTCAACGAGAAAATCCGCGAAGGCCCGCCTAGTTTCCACATCTTTATAAGGGCTTTTTTCAATCGTATTTTTATATTCCTCAAACAAAAACGCATTGGCCCGCGCGGGATCCTTCAAAAGAGACGCATAAACTTTTCGCGCGCTAAAATTCGCATAAAAAGGCGCCCAAACCGATTGGCTGAAAATAAATATTCCGACAGCCAAAAAAATTCCGAATGTCGTAAAAAAAAGCGCGGTGTTTGCAAACTTCACCCGAATCGGATCAAAAGAATTATACGCGACGTAAGCCGCGATAAAAACCAAAACCATAAGCGTGCCCGTATTATCAAAAACAAATAAAGAATTTACCAAATATGCCGCGGAAAATCCGGTTAAAATTGCTTTATCCGAAAAAGAAAATCTCTCGTTCCTAGGCCGCCAGATTCCTCTTAAAAAAACAACGAATAGCGCGAGCATAATCAAAAAACCGACTAATCCCTGTGCCGCGGAAATATCCAGAAAAAGATTATGCGCTCTGTCTATCCACGGCTCCTGCGCGAATAATCTTGGGTCATAGTGGAAATTAGAAAGCAATATAAAATTTTCAGGACCCCAGCCTAAAAGAGGCCTTTCTCTAATCCCACGCAGAGCCACCTGCCACACTAACAACCTTCCCTGAACAGTGCGGTCGTTAGTGGAAATAGAGGCAAGCCTTGAGATAACCTCCGGAAAATCACGCGTTTGAAGCCTTGAGCGGAATACAAATATAACTCCTACTGTTAAAATAATTGCAGTTAAAGCCAAAATGGAGAAAATACGAATGGTTTTTGATTTATAAAAAAACAACCTGATTCTATCCGAATAAAAAATTCCAGAAATTAAAATAACAAAAAAACCCAAAGCAGCCCCCAAAATCGCCCCTCTGGTGCCCGTAAGAAACAAAACGAAACCGTCAATTAGTAAAACCGATAAGAAAAACCAGGCCTTTCCTCCAAATCCTTTTTCTTTTGCGAGCAAATAAAAAGCTAGGAATAAATTAATCAGTAAATATGATGCCAAGAAAGCCGCGTTTCCGTATGTAGACTCTATCCTGCCTAAATCATTCATAAATTTTTGCCAAATTCCGAAAACGGAAATAATCAAGCTGACGGCAAGGGAAAGAGTAAAAAGTTTTTTCCATTCACGCTCGTCCCTGAATACTGAAATTAAAATCAAATAAAAAACAAACAGGTGCGCGTAGGTCAAAAAACCCATCATCCGTTCAAGGTCGGACCAAAAACTGCTTCTGAAAGAAAGGCCAAAAAAAGACGATACCGCAGCGGACAAAAGCAAGGCCGCAGGCAATAAAACAAAAACATTAATCTTCGGCCGCCACTCCCTGAAAAAAATTATAAGCGGAACCCAAAAAACAAAAGCGAGCTCTACAAGCGTTCGGAAAAGAAAAGTTTTTGTCGAAGTATAAGGGAAAAAAAGCCTTGACGTGTAAAAAAATGGAACTATCAAAACCCCGTAAGCGGCGAGCTTTGCCGTTTTAAGACAAAATTTTTCATAGCGTCGCATAGTTTATTTTTTTCTCGCGTTATTTACGGATTCAATGAATTTCTCGACTTCTTCCGCCATGCTGGGGTTAATTTCTTTCGCCCTTTGGGCGTAAGATATGGCCTCATCATATTCTCCGCGCTCAGCGTAAATTTCAGCCAATGAAACAAGGGCTAACGGAGTCTCATAGCCCGGCGTAAGCGACTCTTTAAAAAGTAATATCGCAAAATCTGTCATGCCGCGCCCTCTTGCCTGCGCGCCTACGGCAGCAAAACCATCCGGCGGAATTGCTACGCCTAAATCCTTCGCTTCTTTAATTGCATCCAACGCACCCTTTTCATCTCCTATCAAAATATATCCGGCAAGAATTGTCCTCCAAAACTCTCCCGATCTTGGTTTTAATTCTTTAACCCTATCTATAGTTTCGAGGGTTTTTTCTTTGTTATTCCTGTTGATATAAAGCTGAATGAGACCAAAATATGTTCGCGTATATTTTGGAGCGATCTCCAAAGCCTTTTGATACTCGTCTAACGCTTCCTGATAACCGAGTCTCGTCAAACTGTAATATTGCTGATTTGCGCCAGCGCGAAGTATTTGGTGCTTAGGACTAAGATACTCTTCCGTTTCTTTTTTAAACTCATCTTTAGTTAAATTTACGAGGCGCAAGACCTGCTCCTGAGTAAGATTGGTTTTTGAAGAAACAATCGCGTTTGTTAAATTTAACAGCTGTTCGCGCACCTCGCGCACTCCGAATCCGCCGTAGCCCAGCGTTTTTTCAAAATCTTCCATAGCTTTATCGAAATTTTTTCCTTCTGCCACAACATTCATTGATTTTATAAGAGACCGCGATTGCATTATCGGCCCTGCGTTTAAATAGATAGCGAGAAATAAACCAAATGCTAAAAATAACGCCGGATAAATAACTTCCGCCTGCGAGTAATCGCTTTTTTTATAAGAAACATCCGTTGCATTGGTCTCCCTAAAGGTGATAAACCCTAGAAACGAAAAAAATAAAATATGAGAAGTTATGTTATCGAACACGGATAGATTCTGAACAAGATAACCAGCAGCAAGCCCGGCTGCCAGTATGCCTTCTTTTTTAGAGAGTTTTCCTGATCTGGTCAGGTCGAAGACCGTCCATAACAAAATAATAAATATAGCTAAATATGAAATTCCTCCTAAAATTCCCGCGCTTACAAACCAATCCAAAACCACGTTATGGGTACGGTCAAACCACGGCTCACTGTCAAATAAGTCAGGATTGTAATACACCGCGAATGGAATCTGAAAATTCTCAAGACCCCACCCAAAAATAGGCTTCTCTTGGATTGCAGTATAAGCTATCCTCCAAATTCTCAAACGCGATACTGTTGTGGCATCTTGCAAAGAAAAAGATGCGAATCTTGAAATGCCCGGAATATTTTTTGAGCGGACAAAGTCGCGTGACGCATATAATATAAAAGGGGCGGAAATCATAATAAAAAGCGCTACTAAAATCGCATATCTATGAGTAGTCTTCTTGGCCACAAAAAGCGAAAGCGTCAACACGAGAAAAACGCTGGCCACAAATCCAATCAATGCTCCTCTTGATTCTGCGAAAATAAATGCGACGAAATTAACCGCAATTGAAATCAGCAATAATGACTTAAGCCAAGCTTCCCTTGTACGAACGTACGTCAAAGCCGCAAAAAAAATGTGAAATAAAAGATAAACAGCCAAATAAATTGAATTGCCCAAAGTTGAGAAAATTCTGCCTCCTTGGGTCAAACTCGATATTACTTTGGCTTTCTCCAAAAACCCATAAAAACTTACAAAAAAACTAACGCCGAGCGATACAAAAAATAAATAAATCCACTCACGCTCCTTTTTAAAAACAGTCGAAATCACGAGATAAAGCCAAAAAAGATGAAGATATGTTATAAGTCCCTCCATCCTTTCAAAATTCGACCAAAAGCTCCTGAACGGATCCACTGAAAAAATTGTTGATAAAATCCCGACCAGAATAAAAGCTGAAAGGGCGTAAAAAATCTTATTAAACTTTGGGCGATAATCCTTATTTAAAATCGCCAAAGAAATCCACAAACTGCCGATTATCTCAACGACTATCCTAAATACGAAATTTTTCAACGTAATAAAAGGGAAGAAAAATCCCGGCACGAAAACAAGCGGGGTGAAAGGCAAAATAAAAATGCCAGTTTTGATAATCCTTAAAAAAATTTTCTCTATCGAAATTTCATTCTTGGCCATAACGCGATATAAACCCAATGCTACTACTTCTCAAGCAAGTTGATAAGCCTTGAAATCACATCGTGCATCCCAACACACCGAACTTCGGAAGCTATGCGCAAAAATTTTTTTTTCGCCATGGAATTCCCGGCATAATTAATAAGCCCGGGGAAAAAATCCATATTTCTAGGCTTTTTTTCAAAGCCAAGATCCCGCGCGTGAAAATAATAAAATATTGGAAACCCGCTCTTTTGCCACGAGGACTCAAAAAATCTTCTGACAAAATCAGGCATGGTTCTAAAATAAGCCCCTCCGGAAAAAGGAACGTTAACTATAAACTGGCAGGTCGGCAAAGGGACTTCAAGAATTCTGCCGAATTTTGTCTCGACAAAGTGCGGAAAGCGCGAAGCTTTTTTATCTCCATAAACATGAGTTTCGAACGGAGAAATACTCGAAGAATACTCAAATCCGTTTTTTTTAAGTATTTCCCAAAACCATGGAGTTCTTTCCTGATGAACCGACCACGACGGAGCGCGATATCCGAAAATTTTGGCATTCAAGGAGTATTCTAAAATTTTTTTGCCCTCACGAGTATCTTTTTCAAATTCTTCCGGGGTCATTTTATATATCAGTTTATGATAAAAACTGTGCAACCCGATTTCGTGCCCCTCCTCCGCAATTTGCCGAAAAATATTTAAATGCCTCTCAACTAACTCGGCAACAATAAAAAAAGTCGCTTTCGCGGAGTTCGATTTTAACATTTTAAGCAATCCAGAAAGGCCTTCTTCAAAATCTTTTTCAGAAATACTCATACCCGCTCCTCCGATAGACATATGGCACGGCTTCTCAATATCAAATGTGAGGATAACAGGGTCCGTCATGTTATATTAAAAACAGTAAATTTATGAGTCTCCCTTCCCGCTTTTATCTTCGCGAAGTGCCAGCTCCCTTACAATCGTGGTTATATTTCTCTCTAATTTCTCCAAGCGGGAAAAAAATTTAAATAGAATATAAAATACCATCAAGAACGCGCCAAAAAAAGCCATGTCCGTTCCGCGGTCAACTCCGGAAAACGAAGCGATCTTGTCAGCCAACCCCGGAACGAATACAAATAAAACGAAGAGTAGCCACAAAATCAACCATCCCGCGAAACGCGTAAAAGAAATCTCGCGCATTCTATATGAAAACAAAAGTTTGGCGGAAACCACCGCCGCGATAATAAATGTGAATGTTTGAATATAGTCCATAAATCCTTTATATGTTAGCATATTTCGATAAAATTAAACCAATGGAAGCTGTCATAAAAAAAATCCAGCGATTCCTAAAAACCGACACGTCGTACCTGATCAAAGGCGGAGCGTGGCTATCTGTTATTCGCGCCAGTTCTCTGGTTGTGGCGTTTTTCTTGTCTATTTTATATGCCAGATATCTTTCCAAGGAAACCTATGGAAATTACAGATACATATTGAACGCTCTCGGCATATTCAGTTTTTTATCACTGCCCGGGCTTGGAACATCCATGGTTTACGCTGTAGCCCGCGGCTTTGAAGGAAGTTTCAGAAAAACAACAATTTTACAATTTCTTTCCGGACTATTTTTTATTGCGGTCGGCGTCGGAGGTTTTTTTTGGTTTTTGTCTCAAGGAAAAGCCGAGCTCGCCTTTGTATTTCTGATCGGAAGTTTGTTTATGATATTGGTTGAACCTTCTACCAATTATCAGGGCTATTACAACGCTAAAAAAGATTTTAAAGCGCGCGCTTTTTCTGCAATCGGCTCCAAAATATTTTACGGACTGATTATGCTTGCCGCGATTCTCTCAATTCGTTTTTTGGGCCCTACCCCCTTTTATTCTCTGCTCATACTCGTCTGCGGATATCTCGCGGCCTCGACATTGCCTCATTTATTTTTTCTCTATTCAGCGCTTAAATCCGTACCCAAAAACGCTCCATCGGAAAAAAATTTATTATCGGACGGAATAAAATTCACAATAATAGATATTCCTACGCACGTTACTACATATCTGGACAGCATAATAATTTTCCACCTGCTAGGACCGGTCGAACTTGCGATATATTCTTTTGCTGAGGCCATTCCGGACCAAATTCGCGGGACGCTCAAAAGCATCGGCACGTCTCTCGCTTCTCCAAAATTAGCAACAAAAGATATCCGAGAAATTGAAGAATCCGGATTATTCGGAAAAATTGCGCGTTTCTCAATCTTGCTTATTCCCGCTGTCATAGCTTACATTTTACTCGCCCCCTATATTTACCAATATCTTTATCCAAAATATATTGATTCTATTTTTATTTCACAGCTTTTGGCAATTTCCTTATTGGCAATACCCGGACAATTTTTGGCGGAAGGATTAAGAGCTACGCGTCAAATTAAGTACGCGTCAATAAACAGCTTCATCGGATCTATTTCACAGATTATATTGTTTATAATTTTCATTCCGATTTTCGGCTTATTAGGCGCCGCCATCGCGCGTATTGCCGGAAGATTCTTTTCATTTTTTCTTTCCGGATTTTTAATTTTGTTAGCAGGGAGGAAAAACAGGCAACTTTAATATGAAATGCAATCTTTGCGGATCCGAAAAAAATAAATTTATTTTAAAATCAAAAGATCGCAACCACAAAACTTCTGCCAAATATTTTCGTCTGGTTAAATGTAAAATATGCGGCCTTGTTTTCATTGATCCTCCGCCAACGGAAAAAGAAATAACCAATTCCTACCCGAGAAATTACCTTCCGCATCTCGAGGAAAAGGCCATTGGCAAACATGAGGAGCCGATCACGCGCGTTGACTCTGGAGTAAAGCGCTTTTTGGATTTTGGCTGCGGATCAGGAAAATTACTTGATTACCAAAAAAGCAAGCATCCAAACTGGGCTTTTTACGGACTGGAAATAAACGCGAATGCCTGCGAGATCGCCCAAAAAAAAGGCTTTAATGTATTTTGCGGGGCACTTGAAAAAGCGCCGTATGAAAAAAATTTTTTTGACCTAATAATAGCCCGCCATGTGCTTGAACACATGCCTGATCCGCGAAATACGTTGTCGCGTCTCTACGACCTGCTTAAACCGGGAGGAGAAATTTCGATCACCCTTCCCAATATCAGCGGCCTTTCGATAAAACTTTTCAAATCTTATGCCTTTCAGCTGGAATTGCCGCGCCACTTATATCATTTTTCTCCAAAAACGCTGGAGGCGATGCTGAGAAAAGAAAATTTTGAAATCCAAAAAGTCAAATTTGACGGCTCTCCAAAGGTACTCGCAAGAAGCATAGGTTTTTTGCTCGGTAGATCGTGGATCAATCCTCCTTCCTTATTGATGAAACTTTTCCGTCCTTTAAGCGTTATCGCCGCGCGCCTTGGGAAATCCGACATCTTTTCAATCCGCGCGAGAAAGCCTCTTTAAAATTGAAATATATTTAGGAATCAAAGTCTCCAAAGAATAAAACTTCCTTACAGTTTCAAAACCGACTTCGCCTATTTTTTTTCTCAGCGCCTCATCTTTCAGTAATAATGAAAGCTTCTCTGCCCACTCATCTATTCCTGCCGCTAAAAAACCATTTTCCTCGTTTTTTATTAAATAATTATTTTCGCCAATATTACTGCCAACAACGGGAACGCCCACAGCCATTGATTCAATAAGCTTGAAAGAAGCTTTCGCTCTATTTCGCGACGTATCCTCTAAGGGCATCACGCTTATATCAAATTTGCCAGCCTCAATGGGAATCTGATCGCCCGAAAAAGGGCCCAATCGCCGAAATTTTAATCCGGGCATCACAAACATTTTATCCACTTCATTATCTGGCGCATATGAAATCAGCGTGAACGAAAAATTATTTCCATCATCCAAAAGTTTTTTAAAAACTTGAGCCAGTAATTTTAAATTTTTTCTATGCGTGTTGACGCTTCCCATCCAGCCGATTGCCGGAAGCGAAGCGGAGTATTTTTTCTTTCTGCATTTTTCGTAGTCCTCCAAAGGGATTCCCGTCGGAACCAGCTCAACAAAAGAATTATACCAGAGCGCAATCTTCTGAAGATAATGGCTTGAGACAATCACCAAATCTGCTTTTCGAAAAAGAAACTTCGCAATCCCGTTTATCGAAAGATCATCAATATCAAAAATAACTTTATATCCTCTGAATTTTCTAAATAAAAAAATGAGATAAATTATCTCCGGCTGAAATATTGTTTTTTGGAGAAAAATTATATCAGATCTTGAAAAACGCGCCACAAAAATTAAATTTGAAAAAAAATCGCGTATCCGCTCAAAAGTAATATTAAATACTGATGAATAATGTCTGGGCGACCTGCAAATGGCAACATCCAGTCCCGACTTTTGAAGGCGCTCAGCGACATAAAATGCACGGAAACGCGACGAGGGCGTTGAGATTGAGCCTTTTGGAAAAAAATAAATCATCTGACAGCTTGTTCAATCACGACCTTAATAGTTTTTGCGCGGTTATCAAACGTATATAAATTTCTTTCAATAAACGACTGGCTCGCTAGGCGCTTTATTAATTCCAAATCAGATAATAATAACGAAATTTTCTCCGCAAGTTCTTCAAAATTCCCTGCCGAAAATAAAAGCGCGTTTTCATTATCTCTCAACACTTCTTCAATCATTGGCGTTCTTGAAGAGACAATCGGACGCGACATAAATAAATATTCGAACATTTTCACAGGCGAGCCTCCTTGGTCGATATTTTCAAAAGGCATAACTAAAATATCCGCGGCCGCAAGAGCTCCAGGCACATCGGCAAAAGGGAGCATGCCTAAAAAATAAACCCCTCCGAGCGCTTCTTTTGTGAAATAAGCCTTTATTGATTCAATCTCGCCGGTTTTGCCGCCAGCGATAAACAATCCCAGACGAGAATTATTTTTATAAAGAATATTAAAAGCCTTTACAAGCGTTTTAAGGCCCTGATATTCTTCAAAACCTCCGGCGTAGCCCAAATAAATTTTATCTTCAAGCAATTTATATTTCAATAAAGAATCAGTTTTTGAAATTATATTCTGAAAGCGTTTCGGCTCCACGCCGCAAAAAGCAAGCCCGATATTTTTCTTATCATTTTTAAAACTTTCGAAAAGCGCTTTGCTTATGACCACCAAGCCGTCGGCTTTTTTTAGAAGCAACTTCCTACGTAAAGCGTCATGCCATTTGATACTTTCCTTGCGATGGACCTCAAAAACAAAAGGAACGTTCCAGATATATTTCGCGAAGAGAAGAACAATCCACATTCCTGTTTCCCTTGAGTAAAGCACAAATGTTTTTTTATCTTGAGACCGTAGCTTTCTTAAAACAGCAATGGAATAAAAAACATGATTTATGCGCTTTTTCCCGATTCTTAAAAAATTAAACAAATCCGAAGACTCAAGCCCATATGAGCGCAAGATCGCCCTCTCATCCCCCTTAGACTCGGCCCAAAGCTCAATATCAACTCCGGCCCGCTTTAGAGCTTCGCAAGTTTTGACCGTTTGATATGAATTCGCGAATGAATTGGGCAAAGATGCCGACGAAATATATATAACCTTCATTATAAAATTTGAACTGTCGCGTTAATTCCGATACTATATTTGAGTAGCCAGTAAAAGCATTATATTCTGGTTTAGATTTTTTTTCTATATCTACATATATGAAGGTACTTAGCCTTTACGCATGGAACTATATTAAAAAACTGCTTCATTTCATCGGCAGAATCAACACTTTTGTCATTCTTTCTATTTTTTATTTTGCTGCTTTTTTCCCTGTAAAAGCCGCAAAAACAGTCGCCAGCTTTATTTCAAAAAAACAGAATTCGAATTCTTATTGGATAAAACGCACAGAGCCAATCGATCCGGCTACGGCAAAATTTCAATTTTAAATGAATTCTCCGACATATATTCTGGGAATATCCTGTTTTTACCATGACGCGGCCGCCTGTCTCATAAAAGACGGCCAGCTTGTAGCCGCGGCCGCGGAAGAACGTTTTACCCGAAAAAAACACGATAATAATTTTCCCTCAAACGCAATCGCTTATTGTCTGAAAGAAGCGAGCATTGAAGAAAAAGATATCGACGCCGTAGGATTTTACGAAAAGCCCCTTCTTAAATTCGAACGCATCGTGGAAGTTGCCGCAAACACCTGGCCGAAAAGTTATAAAAGTTTTATTTCAGCGATTCCCCAATGGCTAAGAAAAAAACTTTGGATCAAAGAAAACATCCAAAAGGAACTCAAAAATTTTAAAGGCGAAATATATTTTACCGAGCATCATGTCGCGCACGCGGCAAGCTCATATTTAGTCTCCCCCTTCAAAGAGGCGGCCATTGTCACCCTCGACGGAGTTGGGGAATGGGCGACAACGACAATAGGGCAAGGGACCGAAGAAAAAATAAATATCCGTGAAGAAATCCACTTTCCTCACTCACTCGGTCTTTTATACGCCATAATCACGCACTACCTCGGATTTAAGCCGAACTCTGCGGAGTACAAGGTCATGGGGCTCGCTCCATACGGCAAACCAGTTTATCAAAAAGAAATTGAGAACCTGATTGAGTTAAAAAAAGACGGAAGTTTTAAACTTAATATGGATATTCTCACGCATGATGAAAGCACGTCTTTTTACGATGAAGAGAAAATGAAAAAACTCTTCGGCTTTCCTCCAAGAATAGGAGGCCCTCTTTCCGAAGCTCATAAAAATTTAGCCGCGTCCATCCAGACTGTCACTGAAAAAGCAGTGCTCGCAATCTGCCGACACGCCTACGAACTTACTAAATCTAAAAATCTTTGCCTTGCGGGCGGCGTGGCTTTAAACTGCGTCGCTAACGGCAAAATACTCGCAGAAACGCCGTTTGAAAATATTTTTATCGAGCCTGCGGCTGGAGATGATGGAGGCGCGCTTGGAGTTGCTTTTTATATTTGGACGAACGTCCTTAAAAATAAAAGATCGTTCGAGCTTAAACATTCATCATGGGGGCCTCAATTTTCAGACAAAGAAATAGAGGATTTTTTGGAAAAGAAAAAAATTCCTTATGAAAAATTTTCATCCGAGGATGAGCTGGTTTCAAAAACCGCAAAACTTATAGCGGAGCCCGGCACCGCTCTCGGATGGTTTCAGGGAAGAATGGAGTGGGGGCCTAGAGCTCTCGGCAACCGGAGCATTCTGGCTGACCCGCGGAGAGAGGAAAATCGCGACCTTGTAAATTTAAAAATTAAATTCCGCGAGGATTTCAGGCCCTTTGCTCCTGCAGTGCTAAGAGAACGAGCTTCGGAATTTTTTGATCTTGACGCAAAGGAGTCTCCTTTCATGCTTCTTGTTAATCACGTAAAGGACGGGAAAAAAATACCGGCTGTAACTCACGTTGACGGATCGGCAAGGCCGCAAACCGTATCCAAAGAAGAAAATCTTCTTTTCCATAAACTCATTAAAGCTTTTGAAAAAGAAACCGGATGTCCCGTTCTTATCAATACCTCATTTAACGTCTCGGGCGAGCCGATCGTACTTAATCCTGAACACGCATTTAATGTTTTCAGACACACGAACATGGACGCGCTCGTCATGGGAAATTTTCTTATATTAAAAAAACAAACCGAGGCGGCTTTCCCAAGAAATACTTCATGGCAAAGCCAATTTGAACCAGACTAAATTCACTGGTAGAATATTGCTATGTCAATCAAATCAAAACTTTCGCTTCTAAATGAAATAAAAAACTCGCTTGCATCAAGAAAAAAATACTGGATGCTTCCGATTGTTATTATGCTTTTATTGATAGGAATGCTTGTTGTATTTGCCGAATCAAGCGCTCTTGGACCACTGATCTATACAATCTTCTGACGGAGATTAACGTATAATTTCCCCACTTGGACACTCCGTGTCCAAGTGGGGTTTTATTAATTAATTATCCAACAAAACACTCTCCATCTCCTTAAAAATCTTTTTCTTATTCAAAATATCTGCCAACGAAAATTCGGCAAACTCCTTATATTCTTCAAAATTTCTGAACTGACTGGTTATTATTTCCACGTCGATAAAATCTTCTTTTGTATTCTTGGTTAGCATATTATAGGCTCCCCAACTCGACCTGAATGCTCCGTGTCCAAGTTTATGTACTTTATAATTAAGATTAATATACGCGCTTAAATGCAGAAGGTATTCATTCGTATTAATATGCCGTGCTTTAAACGTCCCCTGAAATAAAGCCCCGCTTCTTTTATATTTATTATTGAAAAATTTTGCATAGCCCATTCCTAATCTGTGCATAAATCTTTCGATCCCCTTTTCTGACGATTGCTTTAAAATAAAATGATAGTGATTTGGATTAAGGCAGTATGCTATAAAATCCACTAATTTTTTCTGTTTTTTTCTAATACTACCTCGAAAGGAATTTTCATATATACTACCTATCGGATCATCGCTATTGAATTCCTTCATGCTTTGCAAAAAACGATCAAAGTCATTTCCATCTAAAAAAATAGTTCTCTTATCAACTCCGCGGTTATATACATGATAAAATTCCCCTTCTACCAAATATTCTTTTCTCATTCAATTATTCTAACCCACTTGGACACTCCGTGTCCAAGTGGGTATATCTGTATTCAACTTGCTGTCAAAGACCGCTCCAATTTTATTTTTTAAGAAATTTCAAAATCTTCTCTGCTCTTTTTTGCCAGGAAAATTCAAGCGCTTTTTTAGCGGCCAATTCGGCTTTACTTAAACACTCGCTTAGATTTTGTATAGACCAGTTTATTTTTAAAGCAAAATCGTCCGTGTCTCCGGCTTTAAAATATGTCGCCATATCATCAGGTAAAATTTCTTTCACTGCCGGCAAATCAGATGTAATTATAGGAGTGCCTGACGCCATATATTCTGCAATTTTTATCGGAGACATGTAATAAATTAGATGTTCGTTTAAAGGTGAGTATGGAAAAATCAAAAAATCCATAGCTTTTAACCATTTAGGCACTTCTGAATGCGGCACTTGTCCATGCAAAATCAATTTTTTTTCAATTCCATAATTCTTGGCAGCCTGCTTGTATGAATTTAATTCCTTCTCGCCTCCACCGACAAAAACAAGAAAAAAATCTTCCGGCGTTTTTGAAAAAGCCTGTAAAGTGGTTAAAAGGCCCTTATCAAGGCCTTTGGCAGTGAACTGTCCGGCAAATCCAAAAAGTTTTTTATCGATTGGCAGATCAAGTTTATTTCTCAACTCAACTTTTGAAGCCTCGACACTCGAAAACTCACCAACATCAACGCCGTTTCTCGCGAGTAAAATTTTTTCAGAAGGTATGGAAAATTTATTTAATATCTCAAGCCGCTTTGCTTCATTTGTCACAATGATTTTATCCGCTCGCAAAAGCGCTTTTTTAAAAATGGACGCGTGCCTTTGTGGGATACTATGCACTTCAAGCGCAATTCGCCACCTCCACAATTTTGAAATCAAATAACAGAGAATAAATTCGCGAACATATAAAATATCCGGTTTGAATTTTTTCGCTATCCAATATCCGCGAAATGTAGTCCAAAAAATAAGAAGCCGCCCGAAAGCAAAAGGCCAGCCGGACGAAGTTACTTTAAAAGGTTTTGAAATCCCGTACATGCCAAAAATTTTTTCCGGATCTTCCTTCAATTTTCCGGCCAATAGCAAAAAATCAGAACACTCTGCAAAGGCTTCAGACATATTCATGATCTGGACCGAGTGTGCCCGCGTGGAAGGAAAACTCGCCGAGGATGTATAAAGCATCTTCATATTTATTTAAATACATTATCATTTTCAGCATCTAAGCAAAAGGCCGATGATTCACAACGATTTACATGAAGGTCGAAAATTGGTAAAATCACTTACAATGCCCGACGAAAAACCAAATCGAAAAAAGGAATTTTTTTTGAACACTGTACTCGTTATCAGCAGTTTGGTTTTTACTTTTTTAGTTTTAGAATTTGGAATGCGCTTTGCGGTCAGGTATTTGGTTTCCGGAGAACGCCAGGAGCGCTATCGCTCATATCTGGAAGCAAAGAATGCGAAATTCGAACCCCATCCTTTTCTTAGCTACGCGCTTGTTAAAAATTACATTTCAAAAACCGGAGAAAATAAACATAACAGCTTTGGGTTAAGAGGCGAGGAAATCGCAATGCCCAAACCTGAAGGAGCATTCCGCATTATCACTCTCGGCGGCTCCACAACTTATGGGACGGCGGTTGAAAATTGGAAAGAGGCGTATCCGGCGCAGATGGAGAAAACCCTTCGCGAAACTTACGGATATAAAAATGTAGAGGTAATAAACGGCGGAACTGGAGGATATACTTCAGCAGAACTTTTAATAAATTTTGTCTTCAACCTCATAGAACTTGATCCGGACATGATTATTTTTTCAGAAGCGGTTAACGACACGCAAACAAGATTTGTCTGCCCGGATGACTTTAAAAGCGATTATACCGGCACAAGAGAATCCTGGAATAAACCGAAATATTTTTTCTTATATAAAAGTCTGGTTGCGCAATTTATCGGATACAAAACCGGACTTCTCCCCTATCCAAATCTTGACCAATTCATTGCTACCTCTGCCGTTGAGATGGCGCGGGAGACAACCTATATAGACCCGGACCAACCGGACCATAATTTATGCAATAAAACTAGAAACGAGATCATTAAAGAAAACACATCCCAATATTACGAACGAAATATCCGTAATTTAATCGCATTAGCCGAGGCTAACGGAATTAGGGTGGTTCTCGGAACTTTTGGATTTGATAAAACGCGCGGAAAAGGACATTATTCAATAACCAAACCGTACATGGACGCGATCTCGGAAAACAACGACATAATCAGAAAAATAGGTAAAGAAAAAAATATCCCAATTGTGCCATTTGAAGAAAAAGTTGACGAAGGCTATATCCCTCCTACCAAAGAATATTGGCAAAATGTCCATCTGACTGCGCCCGGAGAAAAACTCAAAGGCGAGCTTTTCGCGAAATTTCTTGCGGAAAATAAATTAATAAAATGAAATCAACCGAGGATGTTAAGAAATATTGGGATGAAAGACCCTGCAACGCCTCTTCTTCAAAAAAAGAAAAATTGTCTAAGGAATATTTTGAAGAAACAGAAATAAAAAAATATATTACCGAACCGCATATACCGGAATTCGCGGAATTTTCAAAATGGAAGGGAAAGCGCGTTCTTGAAATCGGATGCGGCATTGGCATTGACACGATTAACTTTGCTAAAAATGGGGCCTTTGTTACAGCAATGGAATTATCGGAAGAATCCGTGAAAATCGCAAAAAAAAGAGCGGAACTTTGCGGAGTCGCCGATAAAATCCGTTTTTACAGCGGCAACGCCGAAGAACTCTCAAAATTCGTGCCTATCGAGAAATATGACCTCATTTACTCATTCGGAGTGATTCATCACTCGGAAAATCCGGAAAAAATACTTGATGAAATTAAAAAATACATGGACGAAAAAAGCACGCTGAAGGTAATGATTTATTATAAATTCGGCTTTCCCGCTTTGCGCCTCTTCATCAAAAAGGGGCATACCGTTTTTTGGAACTATTCTAAGTTTTTAGACAAATTCCATGTTGGCGAAAAAGGATGCCCCATAGTGAGAAAATATTCAAAAAAAACAGCAAAAAGATTCTTTAGGGATTTTAAAATAAAAAAAATTGCAGTGGACCATATTTTTATTTATGAACGAAAAAAAGTTAAAGAAGGAATCTATAAAAAAATTTGGTATTTGCGCGTGATCCCGAAACGCGCATTCAAAAAACTCGAAAAAATTATCGGCTGGCACCTGCTGATAGAAGCGGGAATTTAGACATGATAACTATTTTCGCCACGCCCAAAGCTTTTACCGATCCGCATATCAATATCACCCAACAAAACGCGTTTGAAAGCTGGCAAAAGCTGAATCCTTCATTGCAAATAATTCTTTTCGGCGATGAATCTGGAACCGCGGGGACAGCAAGTAAATTCGGCTTTGAACACGTGCGTGATATTAAAACGGATGAATTTAAAACTCCGCTCCTCGATAGTGTTTTTGAAAAAATAGAAAACATCGCTAGACACGATATCTTAATGTATATAAACTGCGACATCGTCTTAATGAATGACTTTATAAATGCCGTTGAGAAAATTTTAGCGAGCGTAAAAAACGACAAGTTTCTGATTGGCGGCGAGCGTTGGGACACTGATATTAAAGAGCAAATAAATTTTGACGATCCGGATTGGCAAAACAAACTCCGCAAATTCGTGCTAAAAAATTCAAAATTACACGGGCCGACAGGCATTGACTATTTTATTTTTAACAAAGGACTTTTTGGAAAAGTTCCTTCTTTTGCCATCGGCAGATTTGCCTGGGATTCCTGGCTTATCTGGAAAGCAAGAAAAGAAAAAGCCCATGTTATAAACGCGACACCTTCTATAATGGCCGTGCATGAAAATCATCCCCAGCCAAGAAATCTCGGCGGCGAAGAGGCCTTTAAAGAAGAGCGCAGACGAAATACAAAACTTGCCGGCCCGAACAAACTTCACCTTGATGACGCAAATTTTATTTTTGAAAAAGGACGAATAAGGAAACCGCGCATGAATTTGAAATTTCTGAAACGCAGGATCCTTTATACTTTTCCCGCGCTTCATCCGGCTTTCCGCCCGCCAATCGACTTGACCCGATCTTTTTATTCATTATTCAGACCGAATGGAAACAGAAAGAACTTCGGCTGAAACTGAATACTCCTGTCCGGTCTGCAAGGGCGCTCTTAAAGAAAATCTTAATAATTTTTTATGTTCTTCGTGCGGAAAAAATTGGAAAGTCGAAAACGGCATTCCCCTTTTATTCTGGAAAAATGAATGGGCAGGGAAAAAAGACGTAACCGAAGAAATAAAGGCTTTTTACGAACAAAGCCCTTTCCCTAATTACGACGATCTGGATTCTGCCGCCAGTTTGCGTGAAAAAGCTTCGAAAGGAATTTTTGCCAGGCTCCTAGATGAACAGCTTCCTTATGACGCGAAGATATTGGAGGCAGGATGCGGCACCGGGCAACTTTCCAATTTTCTTGCTACAACATGGGGAAGGGCCATTATAGGCGCGGATCTTTGTTTAAATTCTCTTAAACTCGCGCAGGAATTTAAAGAAAAAAATTCCATTGACAACGTCCAATTCGTACAAATGAATCTTTTTAAACCGGCGTTTGAGCCTGAAAGTTTTGACGCAGTAATTTCTAACGGAGTTCTGCACCATACTTCCAATCCCCGCCTAGCCTTTGAAACAATCTCCAAACTTGTAAAAAGAGGCGGATATATTATAATCGGATTGTATAATTCTTACGGGCGCTTACAAACAGATGCAAGGTGCCTTCTGTTTAAAATAACAAACAATCGCTTCGCTTCAGTCGATCCGCATTTGAGAGAAAAAATATCCGATCGCAAAAAAAGAGCATGGTTTTTGGATCAGTATAAAAACCCCCACGAATCAAAGCATACAATGGACGAAGTTCTCCAATGGTTTGATTCGGAAGGATTTGAATTTATGAACGGAATTCCTAAACTTGTTGCTTTGGATGAATTTGCGGAAAATGAAGAACTTTTTACGCCCCATCCCAGAGGGACTAAAATGGACCATTTCCTTGTGCAGATGAAGCTTGTATTTACGGGAGGAAAAGAAGGAGGATTTTTTATAATGATCGGTAAGAAAAAATAAAATGAAAATATCATTGATAGGACTCGGAAAACTCGGAGCTCCAATGATGGCCGCATATGCCTCAAGGGGCAATCAAGTTATCGGAGTTGATACAAACGATAAAATAATTGAAGAACTGAATGCCGGCCATTCCCATTTAAAAGAAACCGGACTGAACGAGCTTCTCAAAAAACACAAAAAGCAAATTTCTGCAACGCGCGATATAAATCACGCTGTTTTAAATTCTGATATTACTTTTATTATTGTGCCGACTCCAAGCATAAACGGAGGATCGTTCACAAATAAACATGTTCTCGAAGCCTGCAAGAATGTCGCAGAAACTCTCAAAAAAAAGAATAAATATCACCTTGTGATTGTTTCAAGCACGGTAATGCCTGGCTCCTCTTTCGAAATCGTCTCTCAACTTGAAAAATTTTCCGGGAAAAAATGCGGAAAGGATTTCGGCTTCTGCTATAACCCCGAATTCATCGCCCTCGGAAGCATTATAAGGGATCTTCTAAACCCGGATTTCATTCTAATCGGCGAACTGGATAAAAAAGACGGAGACATTCTAGAGAAATTTTACAAAAAAACTGTCGGAAGGCAAGTTAAAATTTCAAGGATGAACCCCACAAACGCGGAAATTACAAAAATCGCGCTGAACAGTTTTGTGACAATGAAAATTTCATTTGCGAACCTGCTTGCGGAAATTTGCGACAAAATCCCCGGAGGAAACGTAGACGACGTAACAAGGGCTTTGGGAAACGATTCGCGGATCGGCCATAAATATTTAAAAGGCGGTCTTGGATTCGGCGGGCCATGTTTCCCGAGAGATAACAAGGCTTTTGCGAATCTGGCGGCTAATTTAAATCTCCCCTCGCCGTTAGCTCTTGCGAATCACAAATTCAACGGCTCCCTCGGCGATCTTTTAAAAAATCGGATTTTGGAAAAACATATCGGTGACGCACCAATAGGTATTTTAGGCCTTACATACAAACCGGGCACTGATGTAATTGAAGAATCACAGGGCCTGCTTTTGGCGCAAAATCTTATTAAACATGGGAAAAAAGTGATTGTTTTTGATCCGGCCGGAATGGAAAACGCGAGAAGACAATTAGGAAATACGGCGGTTTTTGCGTCTTCTGCGGCTGAATGCATTAAAAAATCAAAAACTGTTATTTTGGCCACACCATGGAAAGCGTTTTCGAAAATTGATCCGCTACTTTTCAAAAAAGGGATCAAACCTAAATATCTCCTTGATTGCTGGAGAATTCTTGATCCAATAAAATTTGAAAAGGTTTGCAATTTTAACGGTTTAGGAATTCATAAAATATGAGCCAATATTGGGATGAAAGGCGCGTTCTTGTTACCGGAGGCGCTTCATTTATCGGATCGCATATTGTTGAGAAGCTGATCGAAAGAGAAGTAAAAAAAATTCGCGTTGTCGATGACCTTTCAAGCGGCAAACTTGAAAACATACAAAAATATATTGACGCCGGTCAAGTCGAGTTTACAAAAGGCGATCTTTTAAAAGAGGCGGTTTGTGTATCGGCGGTCCAAAATATTGATACGATTTTTCACTTAGCGGCTGATCACGGCGGACGCGGCTACGTAGATCTTCATCAAGTTGCTTGCGCAACAAATTTGGCGCTCGACAATTTGCTTTACCAAAATGCGCATAAAGCCGGGGTGGAACAAATTGTTTTTGCTTCATCGGGATGCGTTTATCCAAACTATATTCAAACCGATACGAGCAAAGAATTATATCTTACTGAAGACATGGTCGGACCTCCCTATGATGCAGACCACATGTACGGTTGGGCGAAATTAATGTCGGAATTTACTCTGCAAAATTATGTGCGGGAGAAAAAAATGAAAGCCGCGTCCTTGCGCTACTTTACAGTTTACGGAGAGCGAGGAAAAGAAGACCACGCGGTAATGGCCATGATCGCAAGAGCTTTTGTAAAACATACGCCATTTAACGTCTGGGGGAATGGAGAACAAATTAGAAACTGGACTTATGTCGGAGATATCGCGGAGGGAACTTTGCTTGCCGCCGAAAAAATCACCGATGGCCGGGCTATCAACCTCGGAACAATGGAGAGGATTAAAGTCATTGATTGCGCTAAAAAAGTACTCGAATATACAGGCCATAATGCCGAGATAACAATGCAAACCAACATGCCCACGGGCCCGATGAACCGGGTTGCCGATAACAGCCTTGCTAAAAAACTTTTAGGCTGGGGGCCCACAATGCTTTTTGATGAGGGCCTGAAGAAAACCATCGACTGGTATTTCAACACAAAAAACATCGAGGAAATAAAAAAGAATCTCGATCTCAAACTGACGGAAAGATAATTATCTCTGATCTATATATAAAGCCATCGCTCATTTTGCGGAGAAAGAAAATTCCATTTTATTGTCCTTGTTAAGCTTTCTTCGAAGTTCATAGGGGGCTCCCAACCTAAATTTTTCATTTTTGCTCCATCAAGAGCATATCTCAAATCATGTCCGGGACGAGATGAATGGAAATCCACGAGCTCATATTTTAATTCTTTTCCAAGCGTATCTGCTATTAACTGCGCCATTTTTAGATTATCAACTTCTTTTTCGCCGACAATATTGTATTTTTCCCTTATTTCAGCTCTATCAAAAAGAAAGAAAAGCGCGGACGCAACATTTCTTGCATGTATCCAAAACCTGCTTCCCGCCTTTTCCTTGTTAGAATCCGTGTGAATCAGCACAACGTCGCAATTCATTACTTTTTTTATTACTTTAGGAATGAATTTTTCAGGATGCTGCCGCTCTCCAAAAACATTCATCGTGTGCGTAATAACCACTGGCAATTTATAGGTATTGGCATATGCCAAAGAAAGCTCCTCGCCTCCGGCTTTGCTGGCCGCATACGGATTTGAAGAATTATATCGGTCCCATTCCTTATAAAATACTCCAGCCGCAGCAGGCCCGAACACCTCATCAGTTGAAAAATAAAACAATTTTTTAAGATTTTTCCTCCGCCTTGCAAAATCCAAAATACGCATCGTGCCAACTACATTGGAAAAAATAAAGGGCGCAGGATCGGCGATACTGTTATCTACGTGCGTCTCTGCCCCCATATGAACTATGTAATCCACCTCCCCTATCTCCCGCTCCAGCCCCGCGGGTATCGGCTGCGTAAAATCAGCCGTAAAAATTTTAACTCTTTTTTCGTCAAAAACATTGATATCCCGCAACCGGTCAAACCCGCCCGAAGCATAGTTCAGGCTGTCTAATACCGATATCTCCCAATCAGTATTTTTTAATATGTGTTCAACAAAATGATGCCCGATAAAGCCCGCTCCTCCCGTGATAAGAATTTTCATATCGATTGAAATATTTTAAAAATTTATTAACTTTTCTTTAATAAGAATTACATTGTTTACTGCATCCCAAGAAATTATAAGAAACAATATGCCGAAACTCCAGGAGAGCATTCGATAGACTCTTCCCCGATTTGCTCGATTGAAAATTAATTTAACCATCATATATGCGGCCGAAATGGCAAGAAAAATAAAAAACGGCGCCCTGTAACGCGTTTCAACTATCACGGGAATAACCGCAAGCGGCTGAAGAATTGCGAATAAAATAAAAATTCTTTTTCTTGTAGAATTTATCAGATCCTCCCCCATTGAAAAAAATCCGCTCAAGCCAAAACCGAATAAAAAGAGCGTCGCCAAAAACGACGCGCCCAAAGTCATGACTTTCCCCCAATTGCCCAAATATCCCCAAAAACCGGTCGGCCGCAGGGCGCTAAAATAAATTGCGGCTTTATCATATTGTAAATCAATAAATTTCAAAGGCTCTTCTCTGATAAATTTAAAATATCCCTCCCAGCCTTTTTTATCCGCCAGCACAAGGCCATTTACGCGGCGGTACCGGGCAATTTCATCAGTCTTATCAAAACCGCCCGTAGCTCGAGGATTATTTCCCACCCAAAGATCATAGCCGCCTGTTGTTGAAGTTAAAATAATCCGGTCGTGAAGTTGATAGTTTCTGTAAGCCCACGGCGCTATCAATAAAATCGGAAATAATAAAAGCAAAAAAGCGAATTTTATTTTCCTTAAAAAAAGAAACGCGAGAAAAGAAGCTCCTAGAATTAAAAATGGCGTAGGCCTTGTTATTATTCCCAGTCCCAAAAATAAACTTCCGTATAAAATATTTTTATTATCGTGAGAATCAATTGACAGTAAAAGAAAATATATAGCGAGTGCAAACAGCATCAGAAAAAAAGTTTCAATCAAAAGCATGGCATTATAAACAATCAGATCCGGCATAAACCCAAAAAAAACGGCGGCTAAAATTCCGATTTTCTCTTTTTGCGCGTTATCTTCAAAAACAAATAAAGCTATTTTGTATATAACAAAAGCTGTAACAGCTCTGAATAAAGCGTGAAAAAACCATACTATCCAAATCTTATGTCCGAAAACAGAATATATGACTGCGAGAAAAAACTGATACCCCGGACCGACCCTTCCGATCGCGTCGTCGCGCTCCGGATGTCCGCAGTTAGCGTCATCTTGCACATAACCGCATCCGCGCGATAGGTTATAACCGACATGATCATATGCGCTTGCGTCAACAACGGGCTTTATACGGTAATAAAAAGAATAACACAGACTTGCAACAAAAACCGCAAAAAGAATAATATATAGTTTGCCGTATTTTTTTAACGAAAAACTCATGCAATAATAACCATAATGACCCTGAATAACTTGAAAAATCCTGTGCTGATAATCTTTTTATCTGCCTTGATAATAAGACTTACCTTTCTCGCTTTTTTTTATCAGGCTTACGAAGGCAGATTTCTTGAAGGCGACTCTATTGATTATATTACTTTAGCTCAAAATTTAATATCCGATAACGGCTTTTCTCTGGACAGTGCTGAGCCATTCCGATCGACCCTTTCATATACGCCGGGATATCCAATATTTCTAATCCTGGCCTCATTAGGGACTCTAAACTTACTTTCTATTTTGATAATCCAATGCGTCATCGGAGCTCTTACGGCTGTTGTAATTTACAAATTGTCCCTTTTAATAACTGACGCCAAAAAATCCTTGATTGCCGCGGGGCTTTTTTTGCTCGAACCCGGAATGATTTTTTTTACAAATCAGATTCTTACGGAAACAATTTTTATATTCTTTTTTGCGCTCAATTTATTTTTTCTTTTCAGATGGTTTAATAAAGATTCCACGAGAGACTTGGTTTATTCCGGAGCCGCATTGGCATTATCAACTTACATTCGTCCGAATGGACAATTTATAATTATACTTGAGTTACTTTTTATCTTCCTCGCGTTAATCCAAAGAAAAACACTTTTTTCAAAAAAGTCTCTAATATACTTGGCCCTACCTTTAATAACATTCACGATTTTAATTGCGCCGTGGCAATTCAGAAATAAAAATTTAACCGGCCATTATATTTTGTCCACGTTCGGCCCCTATGCTCTTGCCTCTCGCTCATTATCATCTTATATAGCCTGGAAAAATAAGATATCAATGGACAGCGCATTCAAAAAAGTAAAAACATCATTAATTGAAAAAGGCGTAAACCCATCATCATTCGATTTCGAAACAAATTACGACCCAAAATTACAATCGGAAACTCTTAAAATTTTGGCTAAAAATCCAATCGAATATGGAATAAGCCAGTTAAGATTTCTGCCTTCGTTTTTTGTTTCATCCGGATGGAGCGAAATCATTAAAATCTTTCAAGGAAATAACACTAATCCACCTTATTTTCCAAACCGCTTGGATCGCGACGCCATAATTCAAATTATGAAAAGCGGAGGCCTTGTGGGTCTTATAGGCTCATTGGCCGGTGCAGCATTTTTTATCCTAATATATGTTTTCTCATTAATTGGTCTCTTAAAAATGCTTTACGAGAAAAAAACCCTTATTATTGGAATCTTTATTACGATAATAACGACTTATTTTTTCTTCTCGACCGGGGAGCTTTCCTATTCGCGCTACCGACTCCCGATTAATCAATTCTTCTTTATCACCGCCTCTATAGGCTTTGGATATTTAATTTCACTTTTTTCTTTAAGAAAAACATCGGCCGTTTAAACCGAAATTTTTGCGAAAAGATTCATTCCGAGCTCAAAATATTTCATCTTTGCCTTTGCGAGATCAAACCCCGCCTCGCGCAAATGCTCAGAAAGAAGCCGTTTTGAATAATAACGTTTGTGATCTCTATATTCCGCTTCATCGATAACTTTTAAGCGATAAGCCAAAAATTCCCCCACATACCGATTCGGAATAGTGGGAACCGTTATTAAAAGCGTGCCGCCCGGGCGAAGCGCTCTTTTTGCTTCTTTTAAAATTTCAACGGGCCTTTCTAGATGTTCAAGAACTGCGAGAAGAGTAACAGCATCCACTGACGAACTATCAATGGGCAATTCATTTTCCACAAAAGCATTCCTCAAGACGATATTTCCTTCCGTGCTTTCGGGAATTTTCTTATCAATTCCAATCCCCTCCTTAATATAAGCTGAAAAATCGCGTAAAAGCTGCGCATGCGGACCGCAACCTATATCGCATAAAATTACTCCTTCGCTCAAATGAGGTCTAATTTTTCTTATTCTCAACCACCGTAAAATTGTATCAAGCCATGAATTCATAAAGAATTAGCGGTCAATCAAATTGAACCATAAAATCGCGAAAATCGCCCGAATTCCGTGCCACCAGCGGATTTTCTTGCCTTCTTCATACGTCCTTCCATAATAACTGATCGGCACTTCGAAAATTCTTAATTTGTTGTGGGCAACTCTCGCGGTAAGTTCAGCCTCAATTTCAAAACCATTGGATTTTAGCTTCGGAATAATGTCTGCAAGCGCTTTTTTCGTAAAAACTTTGTAGCAGGTATAAGTATCGGTTAAATTCAAATTCGTAAAAATATTTGAAATTAAAGTAATAAAAGTATTGCCAAGATAATGCCAAAAATACAAAACCCTCTGCGTGTCGCCTTTAAAGCGAGAGCCAAAAACAACGTCCGCCTTGCCTTCAAGAATAGGCTTTAATAATTTTGGGTATTCATTCGGGTCATATTCAAGATCAGCGTCCTGAACTAAAATAATATCGCCAGACGCGGCCTCAAAACCTTTTTTTAAAGCAGCGCCCTTGCCTTTATTAGAAAGATTTCTTAAAACTTTTATTCCGTGGATGGAACTAAGAACATCAGACGTGTTGTCAGTAGATCCATCATCCACAACAATAATCTCTTTTTCCAAAGAAACAGAGGAATTCTTAACCCTATCAAGAATATCTTTTACAGTCTTTGCTTCGTTATAAACAGGGATAATAATGGATATTTTTGTCATTTACATGTTGAAAAATAAAGGGAAATCGGCTAAAATTGCTACTATTGACCCCTTTAGAAATCCCCATAAAAACGGGGCATAAATCAAAAAAGTTGATTATCAAATGATAAACCAAATAGCTAACGGCGTAAATAATGGCGCACGAAGCGAAAAAATACGCGCGATCGGATGCGATCCGAATGAACCGAGGCTTCAAGAAATTTTTACCAAAATTTTAGAACTCAAAAGCCTCGCTTCGCCAATCGTTTGCCTTCCTGACCTATACATAAAAGCCAGAACTGAAGCTCCGGCCTCAATCGCAACCGCGACTAAGGAAACAATAGTGCCTACTCTTTCCGCGCCTTCACTCGGATGCAGTATGGGAGTTATTAAAACATCGCTAAAACGCTCGGATTTTGGTCCTGATTTTGCAAAAAACTTTTTCACCAATATGCAAGACGAACTCGGAAAATATTATGATTTCTGGGAAAATATCACGGTCTGGCTTGGATTTAAAGTGCGCGAGTTAAAAAAATATGACCTTACCGAAGATGATTTTGAGAAAATAATCAGGCGCGGGGCAAAAGCTGCAATAAAAAGATACAGCTTTCCGGACGAAATCTTAAATAATATCGAGTGGGGCGGATCAGTTTATACAGAAGAAGAGCTGAAAAAACTCGATCTCCAAAAAATACTTCCTCGTTCTTCTTTCACCAACGGCAGGCATGACCTTGGATATGGATTTAAAGGCAATCATTTTTTGGAGATTCACGCCGTTGAAGATATTTTTGATGCCGAGACCGCCAGAAAATGGGGGCTTGAAAAAGATCAGATCGTAATTTTCTATCACGGCGGCGGAGGCATGGTCCCTTATCATGTCGGGCGTTATTACGCTAACCGGCTGAAAAATAACTTCAAACAAAAATTTTTCTTAAGGATCGGCAAAGTATTTTTCCATCTCCTGTCTTTTGACGGCATTAGAAATTTCAAAACACGACTTCGTTATTATTTTTTTCCGGACAAGTTCCAGGAAATTGACGTATCGTCAGAAGAGGGAAGGCGCTATTTATTGGCCATAAAAGCGTCTTTAAATTACAGCTATGCATTTAATATCGCCATATTGGCGCGGGTCAGGGATGCTATCAACAAAACTCTCCCGGAGAAAAAGGCTAATGTCGCACCTATATGGGCGCTCGTCCATAATTCAATAATTAAAGAAAGATTAAACGGCGAGGAAGTCTTTATACATAGGCATACCTTAAACCGCGTTGAGGCAGGAAAACCTGCTATTTTATCAGGTTTTAACAACACAATCTCATACATGAGCATTGGTTTAAGCGCTCCTCAAGAAACGCTGTGGTCGGCTGAACACGGTGCTGGCGAAAACATCAAGCGTTTTAAAAACGAAGGAAAAACAAGAGAATTAAATTTTGAAACTACCATTATTAAAACAAAGCCGCCTTATTATGTAAAAGTAAAACATTCAAGCGAAGAAGGCGTGGATTATGTTATGAATAATCTGGAAAACGCTGGTCTGATGAAAAGAGTATTATCAATAAGGCCGTTTGCGAGCTTTAAAGGATAAAAAAACACTTGGTTGTTGGACAACCAAGTTGGGTAAGTAAAGTAATTTATACATGAAATCAACGCAAGAACTACGCAAAAATTTGCAAGCTTTCAAATACGAAGGGCGCGAACGCCCATTCGGTTATTTTTATTTCCAGCGCTGGCCTTCGATTTTCCTGACAAAATTCGCGATAAAACATAATTTAACGCCAAATCAAATCACAATGGCAGGAATTATTTTGGGCGTAATTGGCAGTATTTTTATGTTTTTTCCACTTCCATTTAAAATAGCTGGCGCCATCCTGCTCTATCTGAATATCCTTTCAGACAAAGTTGACGGCGAAGTTGCCAGGTGGCGGATTCAAAATAATCTCGGGGAAGTTTATCTGCGCGGAGTATTTCTTGATGAATTAAATCATCTGATAATTCCGCCTCTTTCCATACTAATGATAACCATGGGAATTATTCATACATTTCCTTATGACAAGACATTTTTAACCCTAATGGGAACGTTAGCGGCCCTATCCCTCCCCTTTTTAAGAATCAATCATTCGCTAGGGCAGCTGATTTTAATAAAAAAATACATCAAGCATCCCGAACTTTTCGCCCCTTTGCCTATGAAAGGAGAAAAAGACCCGATTTTAAGCATTAAAAATAAGCACAGTTTAATCCGCAGATTATTCTTTATAATTCACAACATTCAAGACTTTTTTATCATAGTTTTACTGTTTTCCATTGCTTTTATCGGCGAGTTAATCCTACCCATATTCAGACCATCGCTTCTTTCAGGCTTATTGCTCGTGGCTCTAGGCTTTCTTTTTCCTCTTATAGTTCTTGAAAATTCAATAAAAGGCTTTTTTTCAATCGAATACAAGGTCCGAGATCTTAAAGAAAAGCTATAAAACCCCTAGAACAGAATAAAACTTATACACAGCATAAGAAAAACGAAATGAGCTTATAATTAAAGGAGAGGAAAGGTCTCCTTTAATTATTTATCATATTAGTTTTTAAGCCTTAAATGGCTGGTTTTATGCAAAGTTCTAAAAAACGAGAGCAATTAATGATTTTTATTGCTCTAGTGATCGGATTTGTCGCTGCGATTGGTTTTTCCGCATACGCGGCCACAACTATCTCGACAAACGTAACAACTGGCGGTGATGTATACGCCACATCAACTATACAGGCCACTGGGAACCTTGTTGGTTACGGTGATGTTCTTGCTGGAGGAACAACTACGGCAACTGTGACTGGTTTTAATCTTGGCGGTGTTGCCGGAACGCACGCTGACGCTTATCTATCAGGCGGTCTAGGTGTTGGAAACGCCACAACAACAGATGGCTCGATCGAAGCTAACGCGGATTTAGTGGTTTACGATGATGGCTGGATAAAAAGCGGCCTTGGCATTGGGACTTCAGCAACATCTACTGCTGGTTCGGCAAACTTAAGTGCGGACTTAGTTTCTGCCGATGATGGATGGTTTCAAGGTGGGTTTGCTGTAGGAACAGCCGCGACTTCAACAGCTGGATCAGCGAATTTAAGCGCTGACCTAGTCGCTGCTGACGATGGCTGGTTTCAAGGTGGTCTTAGCATTGGAACTTCAGCAACATCAACTGCTGGATCCGCAAGTTTGAGCGCTGACCTAGTAGCTGCTGATGATGGCTGGTTTCAAGGTGGGTTTGCTGTAGGAACAGCCGCGACTTCAACAGCTGGTTCTGCAAATTTCAGCGCAGATATAGTAGTTGCTGATGATGCATTTGTGCAGGGTGGATTGGCAGTTGGAACAACAGCCACGACTACAGCAGGTGCGATTGACACAACAGGAAATGTGCATATTGGTGGAAATCTTCAATTAAGCACCGGTACTGCTATTAATAAAATTTTGTTTTCAGGAACCTGCACGGTTAACCCGCCAGCTTTAGCCGCGATGGGCAATGATGCAACGGGCGATACCGCAGTTGGAGATACTAGTCACGCCGCTTGTACAGATGCTACTGATGTTTCGGCAAGTACATACGTATTCCTTTCGGGCGCGCCCGCAGGTTGGAATAACAATGTAATTATTGTTAATGCCTCATCAACGGACACGAACACAATTAATTTTGTGTTTAAAAACACGTCAACAACGACGGCAATCAACATCGGGTCACTTTCCATCCCCTGGTTCGCAATTCAATAAAATTATCCCTAAATTGTAACTATTAAAACTATGGGGATAAAAAATCTCTTAAAAAATTTAATTAGATTTGGGTTAACAATAATGGTAGTTGCCGCACCAGTTGTTGTATTAGCGACCAATGACGCCCTAACCGGGCAGGGCGCTGATATCAGCCTTTCTAGTCCAAGCGTTACTATTCACTTGCAAACAAGCGGTCAGGTTGACTCGCTAACTGTTAACCCAAGCAACTTCACAGTTACTGTATCTCAAAATGCGGCACTCACAGCGACATCTACGCTTACACAAAGGTTCACTGTCTCATCAGATACATCTCCTTCCACAGTCACTGTTACAAACACTTGTTCAAGCTCGGGGAACTCTATCACGCTTGCAAAATCAACCGCAGGCACGGAAGTCCTTACAATCTCCATTGATTCCGCATCTTGTGTTTCTTCGAGCGGTGGCGGAGGTGGTGGTGGTGGAGGAGGCGGAGGTGGTGGTGGTGGCGGTGGAATTATTCCCACGCCAACACCCACGCCAAAACCTTCAGCTACTCCAACCCCTACAGCAACTCCGAGCGCTCCCGGGTCAAGCGGAGTAGCAGGAACCCCTGCAACAACCGGCCAAGGCCCTTCATCAACAGCCGTAGCGGTGTGCAATTTTCTGCGGGATTTAAATCGGAAAGCTGTGGGAGAAGATGTTAGATGCTTACAGAAATTTCTTAACCAAAATGGGTTTGTCGTCGCAGCTTCCGGAGCTGGATCGCCAGGCAACGAATCAGATTTTTTCGGTCCGGCAACAGAAAGGGCGGTTAGGGCATGGCAAAGCGCTAACGGCGTTCCATCAACAGGATATTTTGGGCCAAAGTCCAGAAATGCATTTGGATTGAGTGGAAGCTCAAGTTCCGGCGCAGGAACAAGCAGTTCTTCAACGAGCGCTGCCGTAGGACAGTTCTTAAGAGCGCTGGCCTTGGGATCAACAGGCGATGATGTATCGTCTCTGCAAACTTTCCTTGCAAGAGATCCTTCAGTTTATCCTGAAGGCAGAGTAACGGGATATTACGGCAGATTGACGGAAACAGCTGTTAAAAACTTTCAGGAAAAATATGGCATTGCCTCGAGCGGAATTCCCGGATACGGAAGAGTCGGGCCGAAAACAAGGGCGAAACTGAATGAAATGATAGCGCAGTAAAAACTAAGCTGCACAAAATAAAAAACCCCGTCTCGCGCGGGGTTTTTTATTTTAATGCGACTCAAAATAACGCTATAAAATCTCGGGTCGCCTTCTCCCTTCCAAACTCAAGCGCTTTCTTAAAACATGCCTCTCTAAAACTATTGTAAATTTCTTTATCCTCGAGTAATTTCTTGATTTTATTCTGAAAACAGTCCACGTTGCCAGATTCGCATAAAAAATTTTCATAGCCTCTGGGAACCAAATCTTTTGTTCCTCCGACATCTGCCGCGACAAAAGGAGTTCCAGCGGCCATTGTGTCTAAAATTACATGAGGCAAGCCTTCCTCTCTTGAAGGCATTATAAAAACATCAGCCGCCTGTAAGTAAGGAGCGATATCACTGTTCGCAACACCTCCGAGAATTCTAATTATAGCGTTGGATTTTGACGCTTCATCAATCAAGGATTTTTTAGAAGGTCCCTCGCCTGCCACCAAAAAATAAACTCCGGGAAAAGCTTCGGCAATTTTCGGTATAAGGTCAGCGCCCTTTCTTTCCGATAAATGGTGCGCAAAAAGCACGATTTTATTCTCCGCCTTTAATCCAAACCAGCTTTTCGTAGCTTCTTTTGACTCGCGCGGACGAAGCCTGTCAGCGTCAACCCAATTAGACAAAATTCTGTAATCTCTCACTCTGTAACGTTTCTGATATTCTTTTGCGAGAGATTCTGTTCCAGTAACAAGAGTGGTATGTTTGAGAATAAAACGAAATACACTTTCTTCAAAAGACGGCCTTTTAAAAAGCCACGGCATTCCGCAATTCCAGTAAAATACCCGGCCTCCTCTTATTTTTGAGGTAAGCCAAGCAGCAAGGGCGCCGTAATATGAATAGTGGACATAGAAATTGTTATACCCTTTTCCGCGAAGAGAAAACAAAATCCAAAAAATTTCAAAAAAACGCCTAAAGCCTTTTTGATGTTTTTGCGCCCTATATGGAGTGCCTAAGTTAAAAACACCATCGGCTTTTTCCGCAACAACAAAAATATCCAACTTGTATGAGGCATCTTTAATGAGCTCATAATTGTAGTAAAGATGAGTATCAGTCCGCTCATTATATTCCGGAAGAACATACGCTATTTTAGTTTGCCCTGAATACATGCCTTAAATGAGTGGGTAAGCTTATTCCTATATTCCTCAAAAGAATTATAAGGCATCGGCGTTATTTTTGCATTTGCTTTTAGGCTGTCTCTAAGCGCCTTGCTCTCGCGAAACTCTGTTAATTTCCCAACTAATGCCGTATTATCTCCCACGGGAGCCACAAGTCCATTCTCTCCGTCTTTTACAACCTCTCCTGCAACGCCTACGTTCGTCATTATGACCGGCAAACCGCTTTTTAAGGCTTCCATGGCCGCCAAGCTATAACCCTCATAATTTGAGGTAATTAAGAGCAAATCCGCGCTTTTATAATAGTCTGCGAGCTCCTCTGTTGGCTTCCACCCTTCAAACACAACTTTTCCTTCAAGCCCGATCTTCACGTCGTCAATCAGCACGTTTTTTAGCGGGCCATCTCCGACCACCACGAGCAAAGTTTCGGGATATTTTTTTATAAATTCTCTCAAAACATCCAAGCCCAATTTAATATTTTTTTCATGCGCCAGGCGCGAGACCATGAGAATATAAAAATCGTATCCCGGATATTTTCCCTTTATGTCAAACATTGGATGTTTGACAGGTATGTCATGCTCGGTGAAAATTGGCAAGACTACCAGTCTTGAACCATGAATCCTGAAACCTGAATCATGAATGGATTTTTTAATGCGCTCGGAAACGACTCTGATTCCGCTAGCGCGAGGGATTAAAAATTTCGCGAGCCAAACCCGCGCCCTGTTCGACACCCGGTATCGCACAAAATAAGGGCTAAAAATATCCGTATGTATCTGCATCTGCCAGGGAATGTCGAATTTTTTAGAAAGCCGCCACGCTATAAATGAGTGTTCAATCTCCTGCGCTGTAATCAGATCAAATTTCTCTTTGGATAAAATTTCTTTTGCATCTTTATAACCCTTCCAAAATCTCATAAACCTGCCTTCCCTGCGATCAAATTTTATGACCTCAAGTTTTTCCAGTGCTTTGGCATATTCATCAGTTCTCTTCCATGCGGGGCTTCCCGCCTCACTTATACTAGGATCCCCCGAAAACATTAAAACCTTCATCATACGATTTCTTTAAGATAACATGATTCGCAATAAACAATCCGCGGATCTTCCGGCGAATATGCGGTTTCAAATTTGCTTTTGCAGACTGGGCAAGTTCGTTCATAAAATTTAAGATCAATAGAACCAAACTTTTCTCTTTTCTTTTTAAGCCGCGCTGTAAAATGCTCGCGAGGCAGAGGCAAACCAAACTTCCGCCTAAAATCTAATTCTATTTTTGTATAACGAAAAAGCTTATTATTTTTTTTGTCAAAAATTAATTCATTCAAGATTGTGTCGTCCGTATTATTAATATCATCCGGAACATTATCCGTCTCTAAAACCTTCACATTTATTTCAAGATTCTCCTCCGGGATTTCTTCAAATCTATAGCCATATTTTTTGGCATTATCAAAATCATCATAGCCTTTATAGGACGCCATCACTGACGCTTGATAAGGAAAGGGCGAGAGATGAGGCGGGAAAAATTCCCCATACTCACCCGACTTAATCATATTCGTCTTGATCTCATCAACCAATTTCCAATACTCATCTTCAGAATATTGTTTATTAAAAACGCAAAATGATTTATTTAATAAGGCTACACATCCAAAAACATTGCGACAATTCCCACAGTAATCTGAATATTCAGAATCCCTGCATTCAGCCATCATGTTTGAAAATAATACGCCGTAACACCCTGTCGCGCCAGATGCCATATAGCAAAGCTCTGCGCCAATGGCGGTCGAATCATAAGAATCTCTGACTTCCACCCCGCAGGAAAGCCTTTGGCTTCCAACGGGGCAAGCAATCTCCTTAAACCACCTCTTTAACATAGCATTGTTCGCAATAAACGATTTCAGGCCGTTCTGGAGCATAAGAAGTCTCAAACTCATTA
>Ga0209417_1000475_pt1 | contig 95122 bp, 70 predicted proteins | sample RifGroF2_FD_184002 | JGI IMG/M metagenome (GOLD analysis project Ga0209417, IMG submission 184002) | Groundwater microbial communities from Rifle, Colorado, USA - Groundwater F2 (SPAdes) (version 2) | ecosystem: Environmental > Aquatic > Deep subsurface > Groundwater | place: Rifle, Colorado... | reverse complement strand
TATAGGTCCTTGTGCTTTCGCAGGTTGGAATGGCTGTTACTGTCGGGCCGGTCACCGGCATCACAACGCAGCACTGGTCATAAATAACCGGTGGAGTCGGTACTGTATTCGTTGCGGATGGGCAGCTTACGGTGCTTGCGCCAAATGCGGGTACTACTACACCAGGGGCCGTTACTGTATAAGTAAATACCCAGTCGTGTGTATTGCCTTCGCAGTCGGTGTAGGTCCAGGTATAAGTCCTTGGTCCGGATCCTACGGGGATGGCGCTTACAATCGGGCCGGTCGGGGTAATGGCATTACCGCATGCATCGTTGACTGCTGGCGTGGTCGGAACGGTGTTCGTCTCATCCGGACAGGCAACGGTGGCTGCGCCTGCAGCCGGCAATGTGAAGTCATTGGTCTCTACCGTGTAGGTGTAAACCCAGTCGTGGGCAGTACCTGCGCAGTCGGTATAGGTATAAGTGTAGGTTCTGTCGCCTTCACAAGCGGGGGCTGCACTTACAACCGGTGCTGACGGGGTAATATTATTACCGCAGGCATCCGTTACAACTGGCGGTGTGGGGGCCGTGTTGGTCATTGAAGGACAAGCTACTGTGCTGCCTCCCGCTACTGGCATAGTAAAGTCTGGCATATCTACCGTGTAGGTGTAGACCCAGTCGTGAGTGTTGCTGGCGCAGTCGGTATAGGTGTAAGTATATGTTCTCGTGCCTTCGCAGGTTAATGCCGGGCCTACTACTGGTCCTGTCGGGGTCAGCGTGTTGCCGCAGAAATCAGTTACAACTGGCAGTGTCGGTGCGGTGTTCGTTGCTGAGGGACAGTTCACGGTGCTGCCGGCTGCAACAGGTGCAGTGAAGTCGGGTATATCTACGGTATAGGTGTATACCCAGTCGTGACTGTTGCTGGCGCAATCGGTGTAGGTGTATGTGTACGTTCTTGTGCCTTCGCAGGTTAATGCTGGTCCAACTACTGGTCCTGTCGGGGTCAGCGTATTGCCGCAAAAGTCAGTTACTACTGGCAGTGTTGGTGCAGTGTTCGTTGCTGAGGGACAGTTCACAATGCTGCCGGCTGCAACAGGTGCTACGAAATCTGGCATATCAACCGTGTAGGTGTAAACCCAGTTGTGGCTGTTGCCGGCACAATCGGCGTAAGTGTACGTGTATGTTCGCGTGCCTTCGCAGGTCAGTGCTGGTCCGACTGCCGGTGCTGATGGCGTGATCGCGTTGCCGCAGAAGTCATTCACTACAGGCGGTGTCGGTGCGGTGTTCGTCGCTGCTATGCAGTTTACGGTGCTGCCTGTGTTCGCTGGCATCGTGAAGTCCGGCATGTCAACGGTGTAAACATAATCCCAGGTATGGGTGCCTCCACCGCAATCGGTATAGGTCCAGGTATAGGTCCTTGTGCTTTCGCAGGTTGGAATGGCTGTTACTGTCGGGCCGGTCACCGGCATCACAACGCAGCACTGGTCATAAATAACCGGTGGAGTCGGTATTGTATTCGTTGCGGATGGGCAGCTTACGGTGCTTGCTCCGAATGCTGGTACTACTACGCCAGGGGCCGTTACTGTATAAGTAAACACCCAGTCGTGTGTATTGCCTTCGCAATCGGTATAGGTCCAGGTGTAGGTTCTCGTGCCTGATCCTACGGGGATGGCGCTTACAATCGGGCCGGTCGGGGTAATGGCATTACCGCATGCATCGTTGACTGCTGGCGGGGTCGGAACGGTGTTCGTCTCATCCGGACAGGCCACGGTGGCTGCGCCTGCAGCCGGCAATGTGAAGTCATTGGTCTCTACTGTGTAGGTGTAAACCCAGTTGTATATCGTTCCATTGCAATCGGTATATGGGAACGTGTAGGTTCTCGTGCCTTCGCAGCCCGCATAGGTGCCGCCAATAACTGCTGCTCCAACAGTAAGTGTACGTCCGCAGTTATCGGTAACGACAGGCGAAGTCGGTGCGGTGGCTGCAGAAACGCAGGCTACCGTTGATGAGCCTCCGGCTGGCATAACTACTACCGGTGCTGAAATGGTGTAGGTGTAAACCCACGGATAGGTAGCTCCGGCGCAGTCTGTATAGGTAAATGTCCAGGTCTTCGTTCCGGCGCAGGCTGGATCTGTTCCGCCAACGCCTGCACTCACAGTCAGTGTGCGCCCGCAGTTGTCATTCACAACTGGCGGTGTCGGCACTGTGGCTGCGGCCAAACATGCGACTGTTGATGATCCAGCTGCGGGAATTGTTACTACCGGTGCTGAAATCGTGTAGGTATAAACCCATGGATAAGTAATTCCAGCGCAGTCTGTATAGGTAAATGTCCAGGTCTTTGTTCCGGCACAAGCTGGGTCTGTTCCGCCAACGCCTGCACTAACGGTCAACGGGCGACCGCAGTTATCATTCACAACAGGTGGTGTCGGCGCTGTGGCAGCGGCTAAACATGCTACTGTTGAAGATCCGGCTGCTGGTATGGTTACTACTGGTGCTGAAATCGTATAGGTATAAACCCATGGATAGGTAGCGCCAGCACAGTCTGTATAAGTAAATGTCCATGTTTTCGTTCCTGCACATGCTGGGTCTGTTCCGCCAACACCTGCACTAACGGTCAACGGGCGACCGCAGTTATCATTCACAACAGGCGGTGTCGGCGCTGTGGCTGCAGCTAAACATGCTACTGTCGATGATCCGGCTGCTGGTATGGTTACTACTGGTGGTGAAATGGTATAGGTGTAAACCCATGGATAGGTAGCACCGGCACAGTCGGTATAGGTAAAAGTCCAGGTTTTTGTTCCTGCGCAAGCTGGGTCTGTTCCGCCAACACCCGCACTAACGGTCAATGTGCGCCCGCAGTTGTCTGTTACTACTGGTGGTGTCGGCACTGTGGCTGCGGCTAAGCATGCTACTGTTGAGGATCCGCCAATAGGCATTGTCACTACTGGTGCTGAAATAATGATATTCTGTGTAATGTTTGCTGTGTTTCCACAGGCGTCTGTCAAACTGTAGGTACGTACAAAAGTGCCGTTGCAGGTTGGTACAGTGCCGTCTGAAACATGTGCTACAGTAACCGCACTACAGGCGTCTGTTTCTCCTGTTACATCATTGATGTTTGCAGCAGTAACTGCTGATGGACAAGCAAAGGTGAGATCTGGCATTGCTGCTGCGGTAGGCGCTGTGATATCAACGGTTCTGGTCAATGTTTGTGTGCAGGTATTTTCGCATCCAAGCAAAGTCGCCGTATAGGTCCTGATGGTTGTTTCTGTACAGCCAGCAATCGTTGGGGCTCCATCGCTATATGAAATACCGGTCGCATTGGTGTTCCCGCCTAGGCCAACAAATGCAGCTGGAGTCATCGCGCCGGCTGGGACAGGATCATTACATACAGATACGTTAAATGTTGCCGGGCAAGCTATCGTAGGTAGTGCATTAATGGTAAGTGTAACCAACGTACGGATAGACCTGCAGTTGGTGGCGGTCTCAACAATTTCTGTGTAATAATTATACGTGCCTGCTGTTGACGGAATCGCAGGTGTATAAGTATTGGTGTTCGTTGCAATCGCTACTCCACCCGATGAAGCGCTGTACCAGTCAACTCTGTAGCCGGCTGCAGCAGCATCAACTGTCAGTGCCGGAATCGCCTCGCCTTCACAGATGGTTGGGTTGTTCGGATTCGTTGGTGGCGCAATAACAGGACATGAACAATCAGGAGCAGTAACATTCATCGTGGTTATACAACCGCTGTTATTTGCAGTAATTGTAATGTCAGTACCAGAAGGAATGTTTGTAATGGTCGATCCTGCAACTGTTCCACTGGTTGTGGTAATCGTTCCGGCGGTTGATGTAAATACAACTTCATAAGTAAGAAGATCTATTGCGCAGAGTGCTGAAACCAGTGCAAGAACAGGTGTTTCATTCACTATAACGGTTGTATTGCATGTAGCAACATTGCCGCAAACATCAGTAGCGGTCCATGCAATGTCGGATACACCAACATTAAAACTACCGCTGGCATTGTTTCCATTGCCTCCACCGGTTGTTGCACCGGTTATGGTGTAGGTGTAAGTTACAGCTCCAACACAGTTGTCTGTTGCAATTATTGCAGGAATAGTGTATGTTCCGAGCGCCGAACTGCAAAACGTCTGTGCGGCAGGGCAAGTAGTGATTATCGGAAGTGTTGTATCGTCAATGTTTATTGTATGGACAGCTGTGCTGGCATTGCCACAGGCGTCAGTGATGGTATAGGTTCTGGTAATAACTAACGGACAAGTGCCAGATGTTGCATCAGAACTGGTAATCACAAGATTTGCATCGGCTGTACATCCATCAGTTATTGTAATACCCATGGTTTCAAGCACTGCAGCTGTTGTCACAGCAACTGGTGTTGATGTGGCATTACATCCCTCGATGGTTGTGGTTGTCAGTGTCCCGGCAATTACAGGAGGTGTTACATCCACCGTTCTGGTTATGGTCTGGGTGCATGTATTAACGCAGCCCAGTAAAGTTGCCGTATATGTTCTGATGGTAGTTTCTGTGCAGCCAACAGTCGTTGGTGCTGCATCGGTGTATGAAATTGCAGTCGCATTGGTGTTTCCGCCAAGAAGTACAAATGCAGCGGGTGTTGTTGCTCCTGCGGGAACCGGACCGTTGCAAGCTGCCACATTTAATGTCGGTGGGCAAACCATTACCGGCAATGCATTAATAGTAAGTGTTACCAGTGTGCGGATTGACTTGCAATTGGTGGCAATCTCAACAATTTCTGTGTAATAATTATACGTGCCTGCTGTTGACGGAATCGCAGGTGTATAAGTGTTGGTATTCGTAGCAATCGCTACTCCACCCGATGAAGTGCTGTACCAGTCAATTCTATAACCAGCCAAAGCTGCATCAACAGTCAGTGCCGGGATCGGATCGCCTTCGCAGATTGTTGGATTATTCGGATTCGTCGGGGCCGCAATGGGGAGGCATGAACAGTCAGGTGCTGTTACATTCAGCGTTGTAATACAGCCACTGTTATTCGCTGTAATTGTGATGTTCGTTCCAGCCGGAATACCTGTAATCGTTGATCCTGCAACAGTTCCAGCGGTTGTTGAAATCGTACCGGCGGTTGAAGTGAAGACAACATCATAAGTTAGAAGATTAACCGCACAGGTAGTTGAAACAAGGGTGAGAACTGGCAATGGTGTTACGGTAATTGTATAGGTGATTGGTGTACCAGTACAGCCATTAGCTGACGGTGTAATCGTTACTGTGCCTGAGATTGGAGCTGCAGTCGCATTGGTGGCAGTGAAGGCAGGAACGTTTCCTGTGCCGCTCGCACCAAGTCCAATGGCAGTATTGCTGTTCGTCCATCCAAAAGTCACTCCGGCAGGTGTACCGGCAAGCGTATTGAGCGGAACGGCTGCGCCTGCACAATAGGCCTGTGCTGCTTCTGCAGTGGCTATCGGAGTCGGATTTACCGTTATCACATAAGTAATCGGGGTCCCGGTACAACCATTCGCTGATGGGGTGATTGATACCGTTCCGGTAATGGGTGCAGTGGTCGCATTGGTGGCGGTGAACGCCGGAATATTTCCACTGCCGCTGGCGCCAAGACCAATCGCAGTGTTGCTGTTAGTCCATGCAAAAGTCACTCCGGCTGGTGTGCCAGCAAGGGTATTAAGTGGAACCGCTGCGCCTGCACAATAAGCCTGAGCTGCTTCTGCAGTTGCTATCGGCGTCGGATTTACCGTTATTGTATAGGTAATTGGAGTTCCGGTACAACCATTCGCGGATGGGATAATAGTTACTGTACCTGAAATTGCCGCGGTGGTCGCATTGGTGGCGGTGAACGCCGGAATATTTCCGGTGCCGCTGGCGCCAAGGCCAATCGCAGTGTTGCTGTTGGTCCATGCAAAGGTTACTCCGGCTGGTGTACCGGCAAGCGTATTAAGTGGAACCGCTGCGCCTGCACAATAGGTCTGAGCCGCTTCTGTAGTAGCTATCGGCGTCGGATTTACCGTTATTGTATAGGTAATTGGAGTTCCGGTACAACCATTCGCGGATGGGGTAATAGTTACTGTACCTGAAATTGCCGCGGTGGTCGCATTGGTGGCGGTGAACGCCGGAATACTACCCGTGCCGCTGGCGCCAAGGCCAATCGCAGTATTGCTGTTGGTCCATGCAAAGGTTACTCCGGCTGGTGTGCCGGCAAGCGTATTAAGTGGAACCGCTGCGCCTGCACAATAGGTCTGAGCCGCTTCTGCAGTAGCTATCGGCGTCGGATTTACCGTTATCACATAAGTAATCGGGGTCCCGGTACAACCATTCGCAGATGGGGTAATGGTTACTGTACCCGAAATTGCAGCAGTGGTCGCATTGGTGGCGGTGAACGCCGGAATATTTCCGGTGCCGCTGGCTCCGAGACCAATCGCAGTATTGCTGTTTGTCCATGCGAAAGTCACTCCGGCAGGTGTACCGGCAAGCGTATTAAGTGGAGCCGCTGCGCCTGCACAATAGGTCTGAGCTGCTTCTGCAGTAGCTGTCGGCGTCGGATTTACTGTAATCACATAAGTAATCGGGGTACCGGTACAACCATTCGCGGATGGGGTAATGGTTACTGTACCTGAAATTGCTGCAGTGGTCGCATTGGTGGCGGTGAACGCCGGAATATTTCCGGTGCCGCTGGCTCCGAGACCAATCGCAGTATTGCTGTTTGTCCATGCGAAAGTCACTCCGGCTGGTGTACCGGCAAGCGTATTAAGTGGAACAGCCGCTCCCGCACAATAAGCTTGAGCTGCTTCTGCAGTAGCTATCGGCGTCGGATTTACTGTAATCACATAAGTAATCGGGGTACCGGTACAACCATTCGCGGATGGGGTAATGGTTACTGTACCTGAAATTGCTGCAGTGGTCGCATTGGTGGCGGTGAACGCCGGAATATTTCCGGTGCCGCTGGCTCCGAGACCAATCGCAGTATTGCTGTTTGTCCATGCGAAAGTCACTCCGGCTGGTGTACCGGCAAGCGTATTAAGTGGAACAGCCGCTCCCGCACAATAAGCTTGAGCAGCTTCTGCTGTTGCTATCGGCGTCGGATTTACCGTTATCACATAAGTAATCGGGGTCCCGGTACAACCATTCGCAGATGGGGTAATGGTTACTGTACCCGAAATTGCTGCAGTGGTCGCATTGGTGGCGGTGAACGCCGGAATATTTCCCGTACCGCTGGCACCAAGGCCAATGGCTGTATTGCTGTTGGTCCATGCAAAGGTTACTCCGGCTGGTGTACCGGCAAGCGTATTAAGTGGAACCGCTGCGCCTGCACAATAGGTCTGAGCTGCTTCTGCAGTAGCTATCGGCGTCGGATTTACTGTAATCACATAAGTAATCGGGGTGCCGGTACAACCATTCGCGGATGGGGTAATAGTTACTGTACCCGAAATTGCAGCAGTGGTCGCATTGGTGGCGGTGAACGCCGGAATATTTCCCGTACCGCTGGCACCAAGGCCAATGGCTGTATTGCTGTTGGTCCATGCAAAGGTTACTCCAGCTGGTGTACCGGCAAGCGTATTAAGTGGAACCGCTGCGCCTGCACAATAGGTCTGAGCTGCTTCTGCAGTAGCTATCGGCGTCGGATTTACTGTAATCACATAAGTAATCGGGGTGCCGGTACAACCATTCGCGGATGGGGTAATGGTTACTGTACCCGAAATTGCTGCAGTGGTCGCATTGGTGGCGGTGAACGCCGGAATATTTCCCGTACCGCTGGCACCAAGGCCAATGGCTGTATTGCTGTTTGTCCAGGCAAATGTCACTCCGGCGGGAGTTCCTGCCAATGTGTTTATCGGAACCGCTGCTCCTGCACAATAGGTCTGAGCAGCCTCAGCAGTTACAATCGGGGTTGGATTTACCGTTATGGTGTATGTTATTGGTGTACCAAGGCATCCGTTTGCTACTGGAGTGACGGTTATTGTTGATGTAATCGGAGCTGTAGTGGCGTTTGTTGCAGTAAAACCCGGTATTGATGCGACGCCTGTTCCGCTTGCAGCAAGGCCTATGGCTGTATTGCTGTTAGTCCAGTTGAAAGTAACACCGGCAGGTGTACCTGTAAGACCATTGGCCGGCGCAGCTGCACCAGCGCAATAAGTAAGGTTTGTTTCTGCATTGGCTGTCGGTATAGGATGTACTGTAACCAAAACTGTCGCAGTCCCGGTACATCCCGCAGCAGTGCCCGTTACCGTATAGGTAGTAGTCGCAATCGGTGAAACTGAAACCGGAGATCCGGTTAAGCCACCAGGATTCCATGCATATGTTGCTCCCGCAACACTACTTCCACCTGTTAATGATGAAGAAGCACCGTTACAGATAGCCACTGGGCTGGCTGTTGCTGTAATCGTCGGATTCGGATTGACAACAACCGTCGTTGTCACCGGCGCGCTAGCCACGCCACCAACAGTAATTACTAAGGAATAAACACCGGCATCAACCGTCTGAATATTCGTATGAGACGGGTTCATGGCTGTTGAAGAAAAGCTATGAGGTCCTGTCCAGGCATAAGTGGCTCCGGAAACAGGATTCGCAACCGTTAAGTTCAACGTTTGTCCAACACATAATGGACCGTTGTTTGAAATCGGTGGTGCTACGATCGAACAATCTGTTGTCCCGGTTCCACCTGTTTGGGAGAATTCGATATTGGTGGGTAAATCTTTGAAATTTGTAATAAGCAACACATAAATCTCTCCAACTAAAGCATTCGGGATGACAGCTGTCTCTGTTGCATTAATCGAATAACTGCAACTAATTCCAGAATTACTCATCAAATCCGAAGCACAGGCCGCAGTCAAAGATGTAAATGGTCCCCAGCAAATAAAGTCAACATCATAATCAGATTGAATAAAAATGCTCAGGTCTCCATCATTAGCGATCTGCAAATAATACCATGCAGGATTGGGGGTTGTTAACAAGCAGCCCACTGAACCCATATCCGGGACACCAACAGCTGCCGGATAATTATAAGTAGTACCAGTACAGAAAGGTTCGGAAGCATCGCAGGGTGTTGGAGGAGCACAACTTACTTCGGCTGACCAACCCGTACTTACTCCGCTACTTGTCGATGTAAAAACAAAAGTCAGGCAACCGTTTGAAGAAGCCACCACTCCCGGAGAAGTTGTACCAGAATAGGTTCCCATAACAGGAGAAGATGTATTCGGCCCATCATATATGGTAAGAATGTCGCCGGTTGCCGTAGAAAAAGTTGTGAAATCAACAATCATCTGTTCTCCTGCGTTGGCAGAACAATAAGTCATTGTGTAATTCTCATTATTTGCATAACTGCCTAACCCGGCACCACTATCATAAAAATAACCGCTGCAGGTTGTAACGGTTCCGTTATTTCCCATATTGGTGCCAGGCGGCGGAGCAATACAGGCAATATTTGCAGACCATCCTGCTTCCTGAATCGTTCCGTCAGAGGTAAAGGCAAATGTCAGACAGGATCCTGTAGAAGTCACTGTGCCAGGAGAGGTAGTTCCACTATAGGTCCCAATAATTGGAGAAGAAGTATTCGGTCCATCATAAATTATCAGGTCATCAATACTTTCAGTTTCAAAGGCTGTGAAATCCATCTCCATCAAATATCCTGCAGGAGTAGCACAATAAGTCACTACATAATTTGAGTTGGCAGCATAATCACTGTTGCCTCCATTATCCTGAAATTTGCCAGTACAGGTGCCGCTATATGTTGTATGTGGCACTGTTCCGATGCAAAGATCAAATGTTGATGTCTGGCCAGTTGTAGATGTCCATGTATAAACCCTGATATAATAGGTCTGACCGATTGTTAGCCCATTAACTGTATTTGAGTTCCCATCGCTGCAAAGAATATTGGTCAATGAAGCACAGGTGCCGCTGTAAACAGCAAAATTCATGTCGGTTGTTGAGCCGGCAACATTCAATAAATCAATCTCATGAGATGTTTCGGTTGCAACAAATGAAAACCAGACATCATCGTCATCTGTACCAAAGCAGGAATTTGTATTTGCCGAAGCAGTGGCTCCAGCTACAGTTCCAGAAGTTGTACTGCCGCAGTTCAAATCAGGATTAACTGTCACAGGAATTGCTGTAGCACATTCGTCGTTGGTGGCCGGCATGATGGGATATGTACAAATATCGAAAGTTGATGTTTGACCCGTAGTGGCAGTCCATGTATAGACCCTAACATAGTAAGTCTGGCCAATAGTCAGGCCTGTAAGGGTTCCGGAATTGTTATCACTGCATAAAAGCTCAGTTAGAGAAGCACAAGTGCCGCTGTAAACAGCAAAATACATGTCGATCGTTGACCCAGCTATATTCGTAAGACTAACAACATGTATAGTACTTTGAGCGACAAAAGAATACCAGACATCATCATTTGGAATGGCTCCGCACGCACTGGCCTGAGCCGATTGTGTCGATTGAAACACCGTTCCGCTGACTGAATTTGTACAACTGCCCGAAGGATTGACAGGTAAAAGTACCGCATTTGCACATTCATTATTGGCAGGCGGCGGTGCTACACAACTGATGTTGGCTGCCCATCCGGGTGTACTTGCATTGTTGTTATCTGTTGTCCAGACAAAAGTAAGACAAGTGCCCGATGATACTACCGTGCCGGGGCCTGTGGTCTGACTGTAAGTTCCCAATAATGGAGAAGCTGTATTTGGGCCATCATAAATTTTCAGGTTATCTGCGGCTTCATTGGTCTCAAAAACAGTGAATAAAAACTGCAACGATTGTGCAGTACCAGAGCAAAATGTCATTGTTCTGGTGCCGTTATTATCTATGTAATTGGTAGTGCTGCCCTGAGGATCGGAGAAAACACCCGAACAGGTTGTTACTGTGGAGCCGGTAACCAAAGGATATTGCGTAGGCGGTGCAACACAACTAATGGAGGCAATCCAGCCAATGTCTGCAACCGAAGCATCCGATTGCCAGACAAAGGTGAGCTGACCGGTTGGATTGGTTGCCGTAATTGTTCCCGGACCAGTGGTTCCGCCCCATGTCCCAAGCAACGGAGAAGCAGTCGATGGACCGTCGTATATTTTAAGAAAGTCATATGTGATGCTTTCAGTGTCAAAAGTTGTGAAGATAAATCGTAGCATCTGCCCGGCCGTCGAAGGCGTAAAGGTCATTTCAAACGATTCACTTAGGGCATAGTTTGCCGTTCCACCTGCATCATAAAAAGTGCCTGCGCAGGTCGTCTGATCCGTATTGGACATGTTGTAAGTCTGTCCTATACTTAAAATTGAAAAGAAAAATAACGAAAAAATGGGTAGAAATATCTTTTTCATTGTGATGTCAGGTTTTAAATTAATTCAATCAAAGAATTGTTCTTATTGTTTTTTTTCGTCGCTACTCACAAAATCAACCGAATACTCGTACCCGAACTCCTTTTGCGAAGAGAGTAACACGCTCTTGATTTCGTCCACGTAAGAAAATTCCTTCACTCTAACCCAAAGTATCTCTTTTTCAAAATACGCCGAAGTCTCCACAATGTATTCCTCCTGCTTCAACTTTTTCTCCAGCAATGCAAAATCGGCTTCAGATTTCACTCCTCGAACCGAATATGTGAGCAGAACGCCAGGTCCTTTCTTAGGGATATTCCTTGCCTGCGCAGAGAGTTCCTCTTTTTCACAAAGCACTCTGGCTTCCCATCCGGCCTCAAAACTTTCGGCTCCCGAATGGAACACAAAAGTCAGCGTTCCTGAAGCTGATTTTATATTTTCTTTTATTGAATTTGTACTGGTGTACGTGTCAATTAAATTTGTTTCGGAATAATCACCATCATACACTGCAAGCCAGTCTTCACTGTTTAGTCTGAATAAATTAAACTGAACCATCAGTTTTGCATCTGCAGAACCGGAATTGAGTGTAAAGACATAATCCTCACCAGTTGAGTAGTTTCCTTCTTTTCCGCCAGAATCATAAAAATAACCGGAACAGGTTTGCTCCGAACCGTTTTTAATGGTGAATGATTGCCCGTTTACCCCCTGTAAACATAACAAACCCAGCAGTGTGAGAATTGTAATTTTCATATTATTTTTTATTTGTTCCCCTTAAAAAAAAACAAGCCAAACCTGATAACCCCCCCCAGGATTACGCAGATATGGCCTCAAAATCACCGCAGCTGAAATCGTTATCTGTATAAAAGATTGAAAAAAAACAGGAAAGCTGAATCAGTTTTTGCTTTTTCACGCCTCTCACTCAAATTATTCATTCAGTTTTGGAAAATTTACCCCTAAGACCTTGCTAAAGTTTGAAAGTTTAATTTAAAATGAAAAATAATTAGCTGAATTATCAACAATGGTTGACAACTGGGGTTAATTCTTCTATAGAATCGCTACAACAACCTATTAATATAGTGAATATCAAGACCTTACAAATTGGTCAATTCTTCGTGCATATTTTCCCATCCATGCATGGTTTGCTCCAATTGTTTTTTCAGATTGGTGTATTGTGCAGCTAATTTGCTGTAATCCTGACTATTACCAATTTCTTCAGGGCTATTCAACTGATTTTCAATAATCAACATGGCAGATTCAATTTGGCTGATTGACTCTTCGGCCTCGGCAATTTGCTTTTCGATTTTTCGCTTCTGACGATCTTTCTCTTTGTTGTCGAGATATTGTTGCTTCGAGGCGCTGATTTCTTTTTCTGCTGAAGTGCCTTTTTGCGAGCGCTGCGCGTCGGCCTGCTCCTGATCACGGATCTCCATCAGCTCATTTATGTCATAGTCAAGCTGACGGATCTGATGGTCGCGAAATTCAAAAATTCGGGTAGTAAGCCCCGACAAAAAATCACGGTCGTGCGAAACCACTATCAGCGTACCATTAAAATGCAGCAAAGCACTCTTCAAAACGTCTTTGGCTGCCATGTCCAGGTGGTTGGTGGGTTCATCAAGCACCAGAAAATTGATGGGTTGCAACAGCATCTTGGCTAGTGCCAGCCGCGTTTTTTCACCGCCAGAAAGAACACTCACTTTTTTCTCAACATCTTCGCCACTGAACAAAAAACTGCCAAGAATATTCCGTAGCTTAGGCCTGGTATCATTATCCGCAACATCCTCCAGCGTCTCGAACAAGGTTTTATTCCGGTCGAGCATTTCCGTCTGATTCTGCGCGAAATATCCAATCTGAACATTGTGTCCCAGTTTCAGCTGCCCGCCAAAATCGATGGCGCTCATGATCATTTTCACTAAAGTCGATTTCCCCTGCCCGTTCTGTCCGACAAAAGCTATTCGCTCGTTACGCGCTATGATGAAATCGGAAGATTTTATCACCAGCTTTTCGCCATAAGACTTGGTTACCTGTTCCGCTTCAACCACAATTTTTCCACTCTCTTTGGCAGGAGCAAAACGGAAAGCCATTCGTGAGTGATCGGTCTCTTCGATTGAAATATCCTCGTATTTTTCAAGCCGCTTCACGCGCGACTGCACTTGTTTGGCTTTCGACGCCTTATAGCGAAATCGCTCAACAAAAGATTCTATCTGTGCAATTTCGCGCTGTTGGTTTTTCAGTTCGGCACTTTGTTGCTCAATACGTTCCTGCCTCAGTTCCACATAATCGGAATAGTTGGCCGGATAATCATATAGTTTTCCTTGTTGTATCTCAATGGTGCGTGTGGTCACATTATCGAGCAATACACGGTCGTGCGAAACCAGCATTACAGCACCGGGATAATTCTGCAAAAATCCTTCAAGCCAGCGAATACTCTCAATATCGAGGTGGTTGGTCGGTTCATCGAGCAACAACAGATCGGGGCGCTTCAACAACAATTTAGCAAGTTCTACGCGCATCTGCCAGCCACCGCTGAATTCCGCCATAGGCCTGAACATCTCTTCCCGTGCGAATCCCAGCCCTTTCAGCACTTTCTCGATTTCTTCCTGATAATTGCTTCCGCCCGTCAAATGGAGTCTTTCAGTAATTTCGTGCAACTTTTCGGACAAAGCCAGATACGAATCCGACTCATAGTCCTGACGTTCGGTGAGATCCTTTGTTAATCTGTCAGTTTCAGCAATCAGTTTTTGAACTGCTTCGAAGGCTGATTCAGCCTCTTCATATACGGTTTTAACCGATGTAAAACTGCGCTCCTGAACAAGATAGCCAACTGTTTTATCTTTTGGGAACCCAAGATGGCCGCTGTAGCTTGTATCCAAGCCCGCAATAATTTTCAGCAACGTTGATTTACCAGCCCCATTGCGGCCTACAAGTCCTATGCGATCACGCGAATTCACTACAAACCCGATGCGATCGAACAACACACGCCCCGGAAACTCTACCAGCAAATCATTGATTGAATACATGGTGCAAAAATAAGAAGAAAGATAACACAGTGGTCAGTAGCCAGCAGGATCGACGCATTAAACTCCACAAAAATCTGCAGGAATCGTAGGATCACAGAGTTCCACAGAGGTATCACAGAGTATCACAGAGTGACAAAATAGCAAAAGCCGGTTAACAGTGTACACAACGAGTTGTGTAAATCAATTACAGCACATCGAATTCTGAAAGCGCTCTTTCAGATTCACTTTGCTGTAATTGATACCGGCTTTTGCCGCGTAAATTCAACTCCGTGTGACTCCGTGTGTACTCCTTCAAACTCTGTGTAACAAAGGTTATAAAGGCATGACATTGTACGCTTGAAGTCGGCATCGGATGCATTAATCAGAAGTATATACAGGCATTTAAATGCGTTGGCCCTGCAGTAGCCAGTGCCCAATAGCGAGTATATTTGTAACAATTGTAAAGTGTTATGTCTTTAAGTCGTAACGTCTGTAACGAAAGATTTATCTCACAACTGGCTATTAACAACTGAAAACTAAAATTATTATCTTTGCTGCATCATCAAAAAATAATAGTCGTGAAAAATACATTCCTGTCCGAACGCATCACAAAAATGAGTGAGTCAGCCACACTGGCAATGACCAAGAAAAGTCGTGAAATGAAAGCTACCGGCATTGATGTTATCAACCTTAGCATCGGCGAGCCCGATTTTTTCGTTCCTGATTTTATTAAAGCTGCCGCCAAAAAAGCAGTCGATGACAACTTCTCATTTTATCCACCAGTTGCTGGTTACCCGCAACTGCGTCAGGCCATTTCAAACAAACTTAAACGTGACAATAATCTTGAATACGCACCTGAACAAATCGTCGTTTCAACTGGTGCCAAGCAGGCAATCTGTAACGTTTTTCTGGCTTGTCTCGATCCGGGCGACGAGGTAATCGTGCCTGCACCTTACTGGGTGAGCTATACCGAACTGATTAAACTCGCAGGCGGAGTTCCAGTCTATATTCCGACCACCATTGAAGATGATTTCAAAGTCACTCCGGAGCAGATCGAAAAAATGATTACGCCAAAAACAAAAGCATTCATTTTTTGTGCACCCAACAATCCTTCGGGAATGCTCTACACCCTTGATGAACTCAAGGCGCTGGCCGTTATGTTTGGCAAACATCCAGAAATCCTCATCATCTCGGATGAAATTTATGAGCTGATCAATTTCGATGGAAAAACATACAGCATTGGTATTTTCCCTGAAGTGAAAGACCGCACTGTGACTATCAATGGCCTTTCAAAAGCTTTTGCCATGCCGGGCTGGCGTATTGGCTACAGCGCTGCACCACTCGATATTTCAAAAGCCATCGAAAAAGTGCAGGGACAGGTAACTTCCGCAGCCAATGCCATCGCACAGATTGCCGGCGTTACGGCACTTCAGGTCGATCCCGCTCAGTGCGAAGATCTGCAGAAAATGAAACAGGCTTTCCTCCAACGTCGCGATTACGTTGTAAAACGTCTGGGCGATATTCCTGGCTTCAAACCAAATGTTCCAATGGGCGCATTTTATGTGTTTCCCAATGTTCAGCAATTGTACGGAAAATCCGACGGCACCACGGTTGTAAAAGACGACAGCGACCTGTGTATTTACATTCTCAACAAAGCGCATGTCGCACTGGTTCCCGGTTCTGCTTTCGGTGATCCCAACTGTATACGTTTCAGCTACGCAACCAGTATGGAAAACCTGACCAAAGCATTGGATTGGATTGAAAAAGCTATCAAAGAATTGAAATAAATTCATTTTTATTTTCAATCTTGTTATACCCTGAGCGCCGCTGTCATGCTGAGCGGAGTCGAAGCACAAACAGCGGCGCTTATTTCTTATAAAGCTACTCTCGCTCTCATTCTCACTCTGATTTTCCGCTCTCGCTCTCATATACTCTCTTTCTCGCTCTCACTCTCACACTGTTGTTTCCGGGGGGAATTGACTTATTAAAATGTGTCCTATGGCCAAAAGCAAAGTCGAATCCTGGTTTCTGAATACTGTTCAGGACAATAAAAAAATCAGCGCGCACTGCCTGTTGAATCCTGTGGTTACTGACAATTATGTAACACTCGGACAACTCACAGCATTGCGTTTTCTTGAGTGGGTATGCGATCATCCCGGAGGTGTGATTGCACTTCCGACTGGAAAAACACCAGAGTTTTTTATCAAATGGACACAGTTCTATCTCGAAAACTGGAGCCGTGAAATCAAAAAAGGCATATTGTCCGAAATTGGCTTCAAACCAAATGTGAAGCCCGATATGAAATCGCTGGAATTTTTTCAGCTCGATGAATTTTTTCCGATAGATCCGTCGCACGAACGCTCCTTCTCGCATTTCATCAATACTTTTTACATCAAAGGTTTTGGCCTCGACCGTCGAAAAGCGCATCTGATCAACACTTGCGACATGCCCGACCGTAGTCGTATGAATCTTTGCGAACTTTTTTCGGATGGCGAAATTGATCTGAGTCTGCGCACACGTCAGGTGAAATCAGAAAAGGAACTGCACAAAAAAAGAGCCATTCAATACATCGATCAGATGTGTGCCGAATACGAAGAATCCATCCGAAAAGCAGGCGGTATCGGCTTTTTCCTTGGGGGCATTGGGCCGGATGGTCACATTGCATTCAATATTCGTGGCAGCCGTCACGACTCGGTCACACGTCTCGATCACATCAATTACGAAACGCAGGCAGCCGCTGCATCCGATCTGGGTGGAATCGAAAATGTACGCCGCAAAGCTGTTGTTACCATGGGTCTGCAAACCATTACTGCCAATCCCGATTGTACTGCCATTATAATTGCTGCAGGCGCCTCAAAATCAAAAGTAGTGGCCGATGCTATATTGCATGAACCTTTACCGGAATTCCCGGCAACCAGCCTTCAGAAATTAAAGAATGCGCGCATGTTCATTACCCGAAGTGCCGCAGCAGGACTGATTGAGGAGAAATTTCCGGCATCGGCCGTTTCCGATCAGGCCATCAAAAACAAGATCCAGCGCGGACTTGATCTGCCTAAAGGGAAAGTGATCATGCACACCGCACCGCACCACGACGACATTGAATTGGCCTATTTTCCTGCCATCCATCATCTCGTGCGAAGCGACAAAAATGAAAATCATTTCGTGTATTGCACCAGTGGATTTACGGCAGTAACAAACATCTACCTCGCTTCGGTACTCGAAGCAACGGCCGCTTTCCTCAGTAGTAGCGACATTCAGGACAAAGCATCCGAAATAAAATTATTCGATATTTCATCCGGGAACTATGATATCACGGGCTATCTAAATGGTATCGCGCAGCAGCAAAAAGAAATTCAACTTTTACATATTGCCTGTCGCATGGTTCGCAATGTGGCTTCGCACCTGAATTCGCGCAGCTGGGAGAAAATAAAAAAATTCATTGAATCGATTTCAAACATCATTGCATCTCTCGAACCTGGCAGTAAAGAACCGGATGAAATCCATCTGGCCAAAGGCTGGGTGCGCGAATTCGAGGCCGAACTTGCCTGGGCGCATTTCGGATTGCCTGATTCCTACACGCATCACATGCGATTGAAATTTTACTCGGCCGATATTTTTCCGGAGTATCCTAACTACAACGAAGATGTGCTGCCGATTTTCAATCTGATGAAAAAAATAAAACCCGATGTAATTACACTGGCCATCGATCCCGAAGGAAGTGGACCTGATACACATTATAAATCGCTCATGGCAATTTCGACAGCCATCGACGAATATGTAAAGAAAACCGGACGCACCGATATCCGCATCTGGGGCTACCGCAACGTGTGGTCGCATTTCAAACTCGGCGAAGTAAATACCATCATTCCTGTTTCATTAAACTCGCTGGCAGTGTTACACAATATGTTCAACACCTGCTTCCTGAGCCAGCGCTCCGCCTCGTTTCCGAGCTATGAATTCGATGGGACCTTCAGCGAACTCGCACAGAAAATATGGGTTCAACAATTCAATGAACTTCGCACAATTCTGGGCGACAACTATTTTTACGAAAGCACCAGTCGTATGTTGAACCGCGCTTACGGAGCCATTTACATGAGCGATATGAGTTATCAGGAATTCACTGAATATCTGGTGCCACTCCGCAGACTACTTGAGTCGAAATCAATGCTGGAGAAATAGCGGAACGAGATACGAGATATGCATTAGGCATAAGTCATTAGGCGTAAGGCATAAGGCGTTGTGCGTTAAGCCATGGACCGCATGCCGCAAGCCTTCTCCAAAGCTCCTTGTCAGAGCTGATGGCTGACTACGCTTATTCCAGCCCGTACTTATCAATAAAATAAATCAGCGACGCCATTCCTGCGGCACCAAGCTGCATCTCACGGCGCACAATTTTATCAAATGTGTCTTTGGCCGAATGATGATATTCGAAATATCGTTGCGAATCGCACACAATGCCCGCAAGTGCAGTAACGCTCCCTTTCAGAAAACCTACATCCACCCCGCTGCCACCTTTATACCACAAATAAAATCCATAGGGTTCCAGCAATTTTTTCCAGGAGGTGATTTTGTTGTAAGCCGCTTCCGGTGCGTCAATTGAGAAACCAGTTGGTAACGCAACCCCTCGATCGCTCTCCAATGCAAACAGGTGCTTTTCACTTTTCGCTAACGCTTCTTCTGCGTATTTTTTTCCTCCGCGCTGATCCATTTCTTCATCAATGAACATTACCACACGCAAGGTATTATGCGGCTTGTAGCCAGTTTCAAAAAACAATCTTGCAACTTCGAGCGATTGCATGCATCCACCACCATCATCATGCGCACCGGCAGAATTATACCACGAATCGAGATGTCCGCCTACAGTGATAATTCGCTCCGGATGCGATATTCCACGTATTTCACCAATCACATTTCCTTGCTCAACTTCTGGTAGTTCTTTGCACGAACTGCTTAAAAATACTTTTGCCTGCGGATATTTCATCAACGCAGAATCAAGTTCTAATGCGTCTTTGGTGCTAATCGCAAATCCGGGAATTTTTATGTCAGTAGTTTTATAACGCATGATGCCGGTATGCGGGAAATCATCAATCGCTGTATTGATCGACCGCACCAAAACAGCCACTGCACCCAGCTTCGAAGCTTCATCTGCGCCCAGCACACGCATTGAGGAATTCTCGCCATACGCTCTGAAAGTATTCACGTATGTCTGATTCATTGGTCGGTTGAAATAAACAATCTTTCCATTTATGGTGGATGGATCTGCTTTCTTCATTTCATCCATACTATTGAAAATCACTACCTGAGCGGTAATCCCGCCTTCTGGCGTCTGCACCGATCCGCCAAGAATATCAACAGTCAACGGAAATTTCTCTTTGTCATTCAAAGTGTACCATGCTGTATCCTGCCCGGGAAGCCATTGCCGCACCATGCAAGGCTGAATATAAACCGAATCAAATGGCATGCTTTTCATTATCTGCAACATGTATTGCATTGCATTATCCATGGCTGGCAAACCAGCAAGACGGCCCGGAGCAACATTGCATAGCCCTTCAAGATTTTTGTAGGAGACTTCGCTTTTCAACGCATTGTCAAAAACAGATTTTATCATCAGGGAGTCCGCATCCTGCGCTGTTGTACAAAAAGCTGATGCTAAAATTATAACTAAAAGAAATAATCCTTTTTTCATAGATGTCGAGAAATTATATCAGAATAATTCTGCATTCTTAAATACGCCACTTTTCAGAATACCCTGCAGCTTTTTATTGCCAAGACCATCAATGATTGCATTGGCGTAACGATCATTGTGGACATCGCTGCCAACTGCAGAAACAAATCCTTTCGCTATCAAATCAAACGCTCTCTGCCGGACTTCAGAACCATAATAGCCACACAACGAAGGCAAATTAACCTGAAATACCACACCCGCTGAATGCAGATCAGCAAATATATTTTCATCAACCGGCCAGTAATTATAACGCTCCGGATGCGCCAGGACAGGCGTGTATCCTTTCATCATCACATCCTGAAGCAAATTTTTGAACATCGGGTGAGGATTGTAATAAGATACCTCCACCAAAACATATTTTTTTTCACCGAAAGAAATTAATCCTTCTTTGATGTGTTTTTCAAAACCATCATCAATCAGATATTCTGCAGCCACCTGCAATTCAAGTCCGGGTATTAAAGAAAATACAGATTTCTGCAACTTTTCAAAAACCGGAAAAATAGTTTCTATACCATTGCGATAATATTCAGCCTGCACATGAGGCGTGCAGACAATCTTCCGAAACCCGCATTCATACATACGTTTCAGAATATGCAATGACTCTTCTTCTGTCTTACAACCGTCATCTATGCCCGGAAGATAATGCGAGTGAATATCAGTCTTTAAAACTGAATAATCGACCAATTCAGGCTTTTGGAAAAAGTGACTAATCAAAGACATTTTTATTTTTCTTAAACCATTCTATTGTTTTACGAAGACCATTTTCAATTTCTGTATCAGGTTTGTATCCGATCAGATTCATGGCTTTGGCAATGCTCGCTGAAGATGAACGAATATCGCCCTGCCGCTCATTTTCATACACGACCTTCGATTTCCCACCACAAATTCCATTGACAACATTGAAAAGAGTATTCACTGAAGTTGAGCCACCACAGCCAATATTCATGACATTGTATCCAACCTGATCCAGCATGAACGCTGTGAGAATATTTGCATTGACAACATTGTCAACATATGTGAAATCACGGCTTTGCTCGCCATCACCAAATATTTTTGCATTTTCTTTTTTCAGCGCATGATCTATGAATAAAGGAATCACGGCAGCATAAGCGCCTTTCGGATTCTGACGCGGACCAAACACGTTGAAATATCGTAAACCTGTAATGCTCATGCCATAGAGATCGGTAAACACACTCGCATACAACTCATCTGTAACTTTACTAACAGCATAGGGCGACAATGGCTTCCCGGTTTTCTCTTCGGTCTTAGGTATCGTTGTGTCATCTCCATACACAGACGAAGACGAAGCAAAAACTACTTTTTTTACCTTATTAAGCCGACAAAGATGAAGTATATTTACAAATCCGTGAACATTGTTTATATCAGTGGCAGGTGGATTCTCAACCGAACGTGGGACACTGCCCAGCGCGGCCTGATGAAACAAAACATCTGCTTTAATGAAATGCGCCGCTATTGTATTGGCGTCATTAATATCTGCCTGCGCAAACGTGAATGCATCGTTGTCGAAATGATGCTTGATATTCTCAATGCTTCCTGTCAGCAAATTGTCGATGACAATAACGCGAGCAGCACCATGAGCCAGCAAAGCATCAGTTATATGCGAACCGATAAATCCTGCACCTCCGGTAACAATACATTTCTTTCCTTTGATTTTTGAAAATATACTACCTGTTTTCATACATTTCTTTATAATAATTCATATAACTTCCTGATGTAATTCTATCCAGCCATTCCTGATTTTTCAGATACCAGTCCACCGTTTTTTCAAGACCTTCTTCAAAGGTTACTGTTGGTTCCCAACCAAGCTCATTTTGAATTTTAGACGAATCAATGGCATATCGTAAATCGTGTCCAGCTCTGTCTTTTACATAGGTGATTAATTGTTCAGATGTGTGTGCTTCTCTTCCGAGCTTCGTATCCATTATACTACAAAGCAGCTTAACCAGATCAATATTTTTCCACTCGTTATTTCCACCTACATTGTAAGTTTCTCCAACTTTTCCTTCGTGAAAAACAAGATTAATAGCGGCGGCATGATCTTCCACATAAAGCCAGTCGCGTACATTTAAACCCTGTCCGTAAACAGGAAGCGGCTTGTTATGAATGATATTGTTAATGATAAGCGGAATCAATTTTTCCGGAAAATGGTATGGACCGTAATTATTGCTGCAGTTCGTAATCACTGTAGGCAAGCCATATGTATGATGATACGCCATCACAAAATGATCGCTCGATGCTTTGGCCGCAGAATAAGGGCTGCGTGGATCATAGGATGTTTCTTCACTAAACAAGCCGGTTTCGCCAAGTGAACCAAACACCTCATCGGTAGAAATATGATGGAATTTTTTACCATCCATGTTATCTTTCCAGAGATTCTTTGCGGCATTCAGAAGATTCACGGTTCCCATCACATTGGTCATGACAAACTCCGTTGGATTGATTATACTTCTGTCAACATGCGATTCAGCCGCAAGATGCACAATCCCGTCTGGTTTGTATTCGCTGAAAATTTTATTGATGTGTTCGAAATCACAGATGTCTGCTTTTATAAAAACATAATTGCTTTTTTTCTCAACATCGCGCAGATTATCTAGATTACCAGCATAAGTAAGTTTATCGAGATTAATAATTCTACACTCCGGATATTTATTTACAAATAACCGAACTACGTGAGATCCGATAAAACCTGCTCCTCCGGTAACAATAATGGTTTTTTTCATGATTTCTTTTCAATTTTATTTCTGTAATTTTGTTCCCACTTCCATGCTGAAAGCGTTATTTCATCGAGTGTTCGGGTAGGCTTGAACCCCAAAACTTTTTCAGCTTTTGTGGTATCGGCCCATACTTTTTCTATATCACCCGGACGACGATCAACAATTTCATAAGGAAGTTTAAGCCCGCTGGTCTTTTCAAAACTCTGAATGACTTCAAGCACTGTAAAACCATGTCCACTGCCAAGATTAAACACTTCAATATGATTGTCATTCATTTTTTCGCAATATTCAAGCGACTTCACATGCGCCTGAGCAAGGTCCGAAACGTGGATGTAATCACGCACTGCGGTACCATCTTTCGTTTCATAATCACCACCAAAAACCTTCAGTTTGTCGCGCAAGCCAATAGCTGTTTGTGTAATATATGGCATCAGATTATTCGGAACTCCGCGTGGCAACTCACCAATAAAAGACAATTCATGGGCTCCTGACGGATTGAAATATCTCAGCGAAACAATGCGCATTCCCGGTTGTGACTTGATGAAATTCGCAATGATTTCTTCTCCTATTTGTTTTGTATGTCCGTAAGGCGACCATGCCGGACTAAAAGGCGTATCCTCGGTTACAGGAAGTACCTCACTCTGTCCGTACACAGTGCAAGAAGAAGAAAAAACAAACGATTTTATTTTTCGTTCCTTGCAAAAACCAAGAACACTCACTAATGAGCCTACATTGTTTCGATAGTATTCAAGCGGATTTTCAACAGATTCACCAACACTTTTATACGCGGCAAAATGAATAACTCCATCAATATCATCCGGCAATTTATTCAACTCTTCGCGGTTGCCAACATCCATTCTGTAAAATTCAGGACCAGTTCCGGTGATTAAGAAAATCCGCGCCAGCACAGACTCTTCGCTGTTTGATAAATCATCAGCAATCACAACATCCAGTCCGGCATTGATTAATTCAACAACAGTGTGCGAGCCGATATAGCCAAGTCCGCCTGTTACCAGAATTTTTTTCATACTACTATAAACTCCAGTAGGTTAAGTTCTTTATATTGTGTCGCAGAATGCCTTTCACATCAATCAGAACACCTTTATCATCGGTCAGCAACGAAGCTATTTTCTCTTCATTCAGATCCATGTAAGCGTCATGCATTACTGCAAGCACCACTGCATCGTATTTTCCCTGCGGTCCCGATGCCAGTGGCAATCCGTATTCATGCTCAAACATTTTTGCATCGGCATGCGGATCGATCGCATCAACTTTCAATCCGTATGAAATTAGTTCATGGATTATATCAACTACTTTGCTGTTGCGGATGTCTGTAACGTTTTCCTTGAAGGTAACGCCCATTACAAGTACTTTGCTGTCGAGAATATTTCGACCTGCTTTGATGAGTTTTTTTACTAATTGTTTTGCCACATACGATCCCATACTGTCGTTCACAAAACGGCCTGCACGAATGATTTGCGGATGGTATTTATATTCCTGTGCTTTATGAACCAGATAATACGGATCAACTCCAATGCAATGTCCGCCAACAAGTCCCGGCTGAAATTTCAGAAAGTTCCACTTGGTGCCTGCTGCCTCAAGAACATCCAGTGTGTCAATTCCCATTCGTCCGAAAATAATTGAAAGCTCATTCATCAAACCAATGTTGATATCGCGCTGAGTGTTCTCAATGATTTTTGCAGCTTCAGCAACCTTAATGCTGGGCGCACGATGAACGCCGGCTTTGATCACAAGTTCGTAAATTTTTGCAACCTCTTCCAAAACTTCAGGGGTGTTCCCCGACACAATCTTTACAGTATTTGTGAGCGTATGCACTTTATCACCTGGATTGATGCGTTCCGGAGAATAACCAACATTGAAATCATGCGGAAATTTTAACCCGCTGAATTTCTCCATAATCGGAATGCAATCCTCTTCAGTTGCTCCCGGATAAACAGTTGATTCAAAAACAACCGTATCACCTTTTTTGAGAATCTTGCCAACCGTTTCACTTGCTTTCAACAGCGGTGTCAGATCAGGCAAATTATGATTATCAATGGGTGTTGGCACCGCAACTATATGAAAGGATGCGGCTTTGAGGTCATCCGTGTTGCATGTGTATGTTATTCTTCTATTCAAAAATTCTTCTGAAGGGATTTCATCACTCGGGTCAATGTTATTCTTCATGAGTTCAACCCGGTCCGGCTTAATGTCGAATCCGATAACATCGATGGTCCTTGCAAATTCAAGCGCAATGGGAAGACCTACATAACCGAGACCGATAACAGACAATTTTGTTTCGTGATTAAGTAGTTTTTCGTAAGTGTTCATGGTTGCTTTTTTTATTTATTGATTGTATTCAAAATCGGGTGATATTCACCACTAAGAGGAGCAATGGCTGAATTTCGAATGTTATACACCATTTCAATCGAGCGGCGTGCATCCTCAAGCCCAAAGCCATTTCCCGCAAGTATATGCCGGTAACTGTCAGTATGCAATTCAGTAAATCCCTCTGAAAATTCAAACTCAGAGCCATTCACACGAATTGAACGAAATGTCCTCTTTTGTCCTTTAACTTCTTCAGGAAGATCGTTCTCATCTATACTCAGAAACCAACGAACATTGGCGTTTTTTAATTTGAAATATCCTGCTGCCTTTTGATTATTGTGCAAGTGAACAACAGACTGTTCCACATCGCCAAAAATCCATGTCAGCATGTCGAAAAAATGAATTCCGATATTGGTTGCCACACCACCACTCTTGCTCACATCGCCTTTCCAGGAATGCTGATACCAGTGACCGCGACTTGTGATGTATGTCAGATCAACGTCGAAAAACTCATCTTTCTTTTGTTCAATATCTTCTTTCAATTTCCGGATTGAATCGTGAAGTCTGAGCTGAAGAATGTTGTTTATTTTCTTTCCGGTTTCGTTTTCGATTTCTGCAAGTGCATCAATGTTCCATGGGTTCAACACAAGCGGTTTTTCACAAATCACATCTGCCTGATTACGCATCGCCATGCGGATATGCGCATCGTGCAAATAGTTCGGAGAACAAATACTCACATAATCGATCTTGCTCTCGCCCGCTCTGCGAACTTTGTCGAGATGACGGTCGAATCGTTCCGACTCACTGAAGTAGTCTGCTTCCGGAAAAAAGGAATCGATTACACCAATTCCATCATAAGGGTCCAGCACCGCAGTCAGACGATGTCCGGTATCGCGGATGGCCTTCATATGTCGCGGCGCAATATAACCCGAAGCGCCAATCAGCGCAAAATTCAACGGCTTGCTCATTTTGTTTCTTTTGTTACGATGCCATTCCGCAAAATATATTTTTCCCCACTTTCGGGGCAATCGGCTGTTCCGTCTTCTCTGAAAATAAGGCGATGACCATATTCACTCACCCAACCCAGCTGCCTTCCCGGATTCCCAATCACCAAAGCAAATGGCAACACGTCTTTTGTCACAACAGTGCCGGCGCCAATCAGCGCGTATTCACCGATGGTATTACCGCAAACAATGGTCGCATTTGCGCCTATCGAAGCGCCCTTCTTTACAAGCGTTTGTTCGTATTTTTCGCGCCGTATTATTGCACTACGCGGATTTGAAATATTAGTGAACACCATGCTGGGTCCCAGAAACACATCGTCTTCGCAAATAACTCCTGTGTAAATCGATACGTTGTTCTGAACCTTTACGTTGTTGCCCAAAATTACTCCTGGCGATACAACTACGTTCTGACCAATGTTGCAGCCATTTCCAAGTGTGCATCCCGACATGATGTGCGAAAAATGCCAGATCTTGCAGCCTTCGCCAATAGTGCAGTTTTCATCTATAACACTGGTTGGATGTGCAAAATAATCTGCCATAATTATTTATTTAAAAATTCAAGAACAGAATCAGTGATGAACTTCAACTGTTCTGCATCAAGCTCTGTGTGCATCGGCAATGAAAATACATTTTCAGAAAGCCATTCTGTATTCGGGAAATCACCCTGCTTATAGCGTGGATCGAGATAAGCTTTCTGCAAATGCAATGGAACAGGATAATAAATCATGCATGGAATGCCACGTTCCTGAAGGAATGTGATCAGACCGTTTCTGTCAACACCTTGCCCGATAAGCGTGTATTGATGGAAAACATGACGCGATTTTTTGTAACGGAATGGGGTGATAAGTTTCGGATTGCCTGCAAATGCTTTATCATAATAATCTGCAGCGGCAATGCGGGCATTTATATAGTCATCCAAATGTTTCAGTTTAATATCAAGCACGGCAGCCTGAATACTGTCAAGACGACTGTTGACCCCAATTTCGTCATGATAATACCGGACTTTCATCCCGTGATTGACAACCACGCGCAGCTTTTCAGCAAGTGCATCATCGTTGGTAAACACAGCCCCACCATCACCAAAACAGCCAAGGTTTTTCGACGGAAAAAAGCTGGTACAGCCAAGATGTCCGATAGCACCGGTTTTCTTCGATGTTCCGTCTTCGAAATAATAATCAGACCCGATACTCTGGCAAGCATCTTCAATCACATACAGGTTGAATTCCTTCGCAATCGCCATTATCTCTTCCATTGGAGCGGACTGACCAAAAAGGTGTACTGGCACAATGGCTTTGGTTTTCGGAGTTATAGCCTTTCGTATAGCGTCAACTGATATGTTCATGGTGTCTTTCTCAACATCAACCAAAACTGGTGTCAGATGCAGCAGCGCTACAACTTCAGCAGTTGCAATAAAGGTGAATGATGTTGTAATGACTTCATCGCCCGGCTCCAGCCCAAGCGCCATCATGCTTACCTGCAACGCATCGGTGCCATTGGCACAGGGAATTACGTGCTTAACACCAAGATATTGTTCGAGATTTTTCTGGAATCGCTGAACAGCAGGACCGTTGATGAATGCTGTACTTGTAACAACTTCCATGATTGAGCTGTCTATTTCGCTCTTGATTTTTTCATACTGACCCTGAAGGTCAACCATTCTGATAGGCTTCATCCTCAATTTTTTTGCAAAGCTAATAAAAAGATGGTTTGCTTTATATAAGTGTATAGAATCAAATGTCAGGGTTAAGGTCGAGGTCAAGATCGAGGTCAAGAAACATAGTCACACTACTGGCGCGGTCCCGATAACAATCGGGATGTAATCCGTGACAGTGGCTGTCTTCCGCTTAATGCCCCGACGTTTTGTGCATTGCGCTCTGCGCATCGAGCTAACTAATACCTCACCACAACTCCGGTACTCGCACCATTTAAAATATCCTTCAGCGTGCTCTTGATCTCAACAATTTCCGGGTCATTTGTTTTTACAGCACGCACGTTTTTTTTAATATTCTTCACTTCATGCGGAGTCTCTATAATCGTTTTCACATTAATCATCGAGGCCACATCAACGCCCATGAAATCCTGTTTCAGCGGGCTATTATCTTGCTTATTAATTTGTTTCGCTATCAGCGGTCCAATGTTCTTTTTGCTGAATCTATGCTTGCCTGCTTTCATGTATTTTGGAACAATAAATCCATATTTCATTCCAGCCAGCTGCAACAGCGCTCTTTTAAAAACTTTGTGGTTTTTGAAACGAAACGATACCTGATAAATTCCCTTCTTCGTATCAGACTCAGCTTTAACATTGCTGATACCACTTACATTTTTCACCGCATTTTCAACCGTTTGCGGGAAATTCAGAATTTCATCAGATGGTTTAAACGCATCCATCCCTGTTTGCGATAGCGCGCTAAGATCAAGCTTCAGCGAATAATCTCCGCTTTTGTCAGGGTAAATAATAATCCTTTCCTCAAGCTCAATGCATGAGGTCAAAAGCAAAGCTGCCAGCGCAAGAAAAGCTGTTCGAAAATTATTGTACAATCGCATTGGGGTCAAATACTTTTTTCAAAATGTCATTGATACGGGCTGCCGGATCGGTGCGGATTTTCTTTTCTTCAACAGCAATCTGAGAGAATAAGGCTGCCAGTGCTTTTTCCGTCACATACTTCGACAAGTCAGTCTGAATCGGAGTTACCAAAGGAATTTTATTGTAGGTGCTGGTAATGTCTGCCCAGTATTTGGTGCAATTCACAGCATCCAAAGCTTTAGTAATTTCCGGCTTAAACAAGGCGGTAAGTGATGCGGTGGTTTTCGATTTGAAATATTCAGTTGCTGCATTTTCAGATCCTTTCAGAATGTTGACAGCATCGGTAATGGTCATTGATGTAATGGCATTCAGAAATATCGGACCAGCTTTGGCAACAGCGTTTTCAGCACCATGATTCATGGTTGCAATGAAATTATCGATCAACGTTTCCATCCCAAGTTGCTGTAGTTTTTCTTTTGCTTTTATAGCTTCCTGCGGGAATGGGATCAGGTACAGCGGATTTTTCAATATGCCGTCAGCTTTTCCAAGCATTCCAACAGCATTGTTTGTCCCTACGTTGAGTGCCTCTTTCAATCCATTTGCAACTTCACCTTCAGTGAGCACAACCGGCATGTTCGTAGGCAGATTCAGCTTGCCAAGGGTGTCGCAAGCAGTAAATAATACCAAAGCTGCAGCAAACGCAATAATGTATTTTTTCATGGCAAAAATATTTTCGTAAAGTTACAAAATCTGATTGATATTAATAACTTTACAATCACAATCAATATTTCAATAAATGGAAATGCCTCAGGGATCACTCATCAGCTACTTTAGTACGCTGGTAAAACAACACGGCGGAATCAATCTGGCACAAGGAATTCCAGGATTCAATCCACCACAGGAATTACTGGAAGAACTTAAAAATGTGGCTTTTGAAAACATTCATCAATATCCTCCTGGCATCGGGAACTTCGCGCTGACAGAGCAGCTGGTGAGCTTTTATTCTGAACAATATCCGCTGAAAAAAGAAAATATCATCATCCTGCAGGGCGCAACCGAAGCGCTGTGTCTGATTTTCATGTATGTTATGCGAAATAATAAAGGCCCTTTCACAACTTTATCATTTACTCCGCCTTACGAGTCGTACCGACAGCTGCCGAAGCAATTTGGAATGCCATTTATTGAGGTCGATCCCGATCAAAACGGAAATCTTCCACTCGAAAAAATTGCACAGCATATAGAAAAAGATAATGTGAAACTCATTTATCTTGCATCGCCCGGAAACCCGCATGGATTGGTGTTTTCAAAAGGAGATGTTAATGCAATAGCCGAATTATGTCAGCAAAAAAAGTGTTATCTGGTTTTCGATGCGGTTTACAGAACACTATATTATGAATCAAAACCCTACTCCCCTTTGTCAAAGCTGAATCCATATCTTTTTGTCGTCGACGGATTTTCGAAATGGTTTTCAATAACAGGCTGGCGGGTTGGTTTCCTCATGCACGATGAATCGCATTGTGCGGCATTACGCTCATTGCACGACTATACCGGACTCTGCACCAATTCAGTATTACAGGAAGCTCTGGCCAGATATATTTCAAAACATGATTTCGGAAAACAATACTCTGAAAAATTGAGAAACAGTCTCGCCGAAAATTATCGCTTTGCTTCTGAAAAACTCAACGGAATGGACTTTAACTGCAGAAAATCGGATGGAGGGTACTTCGTGTGGGCGGAGCTTCCACCGCGGTTTTCAAATGGGTTTGATTTTGCCGTTGACTTTTTTGAAAAACAAAAAGTAGCCATTGTTCCGGGAATTCACTTCAGCGAAAAGGCAAATACTATTGTTCGGTTCAATATCGCACGGCCGCTCCCTGAGCTATCTTCAGGGATGGAATTGCTAAGCGTCTTTCTTCAGAAAAAGAGCTGACAAATAATCCGGAAATTTATCGTTCAATATTCCTGATCGAGCCGTTTTCAGGGTCGAACAAAATATGGCGCAAATCAACTGGTAAATAATTAATGATTCCAAGCTGGCTGACAGCGACCTTTTCAATCAGCACCACTTCTCCATTCCCATTCCTGATTATGAAAACACAATCTTCGGGAATGTTATATGCCAACCCTTTGTTCTTGTTCCTTTTCGTATTTCCCATCGCGGTAGTTATCGCATCAGTACGGTCTTCTGATAATAACTGATAGTAATACATGCTCTCTGTGAACAAACTGTCTTCAACCGCTGATGCTCCTTCTGTTGTATAAAAGCTGAAGATAAAATTGTTTTCCACCGGTTTGTCAGGGTCAATATAAATTCGGTAATGTGTTGTGTATTCAACTGTTTTTCCAGTAAATAACGTCAGATACTCTTGCTGCATTTTATTGATTTCTCCCAGCATGGAATTAAAAGTATTCAAGTCGTAATCTACTTCCTGATAGCCTGAAATCAGATTCATTTTATTTTCTGAAATCAAACTGATATAATCCGCTGCATCTTTAGCCTTGTCTTCAAGCGACTTTTCAATGATGCTGTGTTGCAAAATCTGCTTTTCGATTGTAACAGTATCAAGAATAATTTTCTCAATAATTGTATCGGTTTTCACTTGAGTATTGCCGGTAGCAAAATGCTCAAATCCAAAACTTAAAGGCTTTGCTGAAACACCCTTGTCACTAATATGACTCGTACTCAATTCATTTTCCACTTCATCGGAAGTAGCATTCAGTGCCGTTATACAACCAAGCTCATTCAGAGTAAGCAGAAAATCTTCCTTGTTTTTCAACCCGCCTGTTTCAATATAAAAAAGTTTCGAAGTATCGGTTACAGCGAACGAATTCACCTGAATATTTTCAATGGAATAATCTGTTTTATTTTCAATTATAACATTGCTGATGCCGGTAAATTTCGCAGAATACTGCGCAAAAGGCCCTTTCAGATGATGGGTTTCCTTAACTGTTATATCGACTATTAACCGGGTTTTTGGTAGATAATATAAAACACCTTCTTTTTTCAGCTTGGTGTCACTCTTAACTGGGATGACTCTAAAAGAATGACATGAGCTCAGGCCAATTACCAATAATATGAGAATGCTTGTACGCATGGATTTTTTTTCAAAATTAATGAATTTCATCGAACTAAATCTATTACGGTTAAAGATTAAAACCTTTACCTTTGCAGCGGTATGAATACAAAATCAGCCATACGGCTCGGCAGCAATAAATCGCCTGTCATCATAAGCGAGAATCATGTAAAAGATTTCAGAAGGTGGTGGCAGCTCCGCATTGGAACACATAAAACAACTCCGGTAATTTTACTTATTGATGAGATTGTTTACGCCCTACATCATGACAAGATTGAAGACATTCTTAAAAATATGCCTGTTTCAGTATCCGAAATAAGGCAAATTGCTGGAGGTGAGAACTGCAAACAATTCGAAAATGCAGGTCGCATTCTGACAGACTGGATTTCTGCGGGTATTACTAAGGACACGGTAATTATATGTATTGGAGGCGGCTCCCTCACCGATCTGGGTGGTTTTATGGCTGCTATTTACAAACGCGGTCTGCGCACTGTCTACATCCCCACGTCGCTTTTATCAATGACCGACGCCTCCCTGGGTGGGAAAAACGCCATCAATTGCGGTGAGGCCAAAAATCAACTGGGCACAATCCGCTTTCCTGAATTCACGTTCATCACAACGGCCTGGTTTACATCATTACCCCCATCCGAAATGAAATCAGGATATGCCGAAATTATGAAACATGCATTGCTCGACGGTCGCAGTTTTATAAAAACAATGCTTGGCATCAGAAATGCCGAAATCGCGCCTTCTGCCCAATTACTTATTCGGAGCATTCGTGTGAAAATGAAAATTGTGACCGACGATCCATATGAAAAGCATGGAAGGCACTGGCTTAATCTTGGACACAGTTTTGGGCACGCCTACGAAAGTTATTTTAATTCTTTGGGCAAAAGTATTTCTCACGGACATGCCGTTGCTCTTGGCCTTGCAGAAGCATTGTGCTTTTCTGTAAAATTGTCAGGATTTCCTCCTGCTGTCGCAGCCGATATCACAAAGTGGTTGAAAGAACAATTCGATTTTAATAATCTTCCGGGCTGGAACGATATCAGCGCCTATATTCTAAAAGATAAAAAAAATCTGTCCTCAGGAATTCGTCTGGTGCTAATGAAATCGCCCGGCAAACCCGTTATTCAAGATATGGATGAAGCTGTTTGCAAAGACATTCATGCCGGTTTCCTGAGCCAATTGTAATTTATAGCGCATAAAAAAAGTGAGCCGAAGCTCACTTTACTGAAATATCGTTTCTTTAGAAATATAGAATTCTATTGTCCTCAATATCAGCTTTTCGCTGCAAAGACTTGAACAACTCATAGTTTACTTTAGACTGGAAAAACTGCATTTTCTGAGCCATAATTGCTTTGGGATCAGCAGGCTGCGGTTCAACAACATCAAGCACCGTGTAAACAAAAATTCCCATTTCACCTTTGACCGCTTTTGAAAGCTTGCCTTTTGGTGATGCAGTAATGTTTCCAATAATATCTGGCTCCGGGCCATATCCCGGCAACGAATATGTTGAAAAAGTTACATCAAATGTATCGACATCTGCTTGTATTTTTGTTGCCAGAGCTTCAACGGTAGCGGTTCCATTCAGCGCACTGTTCATCTTTTCCATCAGCATCTGAGCTTTCTTCTCTTTTTTGGCAAAGGGTTCTATAAGAGTCTTCACATCTTCAAAAGGAGCTTGTCCTTTTTCAGTCCGTGATTTCAAAACAGCGATAACATACTTGGTTTCTGTGTCAAGTGAAAATACTGTTGAAATTGCACTTGGCTCAGTTTCTTCGTTATAAGCCCAACGAACCACTTCACGCCCTTCAGCAATTCCTGCTAAAGTAAAATCCGTTGTTTTCACTTTGTCTGCAACACGTTTTGTATAGCCTTTATCAACAATGTTCTTTTCGAATGCTTCCGCTGTCTGACTTTCTGCAGCGAACACATTGGCCAGATTGTATATTGAATCACTCGTTGCAGGGCTTGGCTCAACCGTACGCTGAATTGTGGCGATCTTAACCTTGTTGATTGGTTTCGTTTTATCGATTACTTTAATAACATGATATCCAAACACAGTTTCCACCACAGTATAAGAACCATTAGCTCCTTCTACACAAGCCTTGTTGAATTCAGGGACCATCATTCCTTCCTGGAACCAGTCGAAATATCCTGCATTCTGTTTTACTGAGGGGTCATTACTGTTTGCAATTGCCACCTGCGAGAAGAACACACTGTCTTTGCCTCTGACAACAGCCAAAAGACTATCTGCGACAAATTTCGCCTCTTCTTTTGTTCTGACAACAGCCGAATCAGCATTAGCTGCACCCTGATAAGCAATCAGAATATGTGATGCTTTGAGTGAATCCGGAATCATTTTCCGATCAAGCAATTTGTGCATGTAATAAATATTGTTTTCGATATAAGGCGCTACAAAAGTGCCAATGCCAGCTCCAAACAATGTGTCGGCTTTTACAGGGAGAACCTCACGACGCAAATATGAGCTATCCCATGTGAAATCAATGTCTGCATTTGAATTGATGAAAGCCAGAACATCTGTATTGGCCGTCTTTGTGAAACGGGAATAAATGGTGTCGACTTTTTCCTTCACTATTTTGTGATCTGTTACAGATGGCTTGACATCGAATATCACAAAATCAACAGCTGCTGTGGGTTCATCAAAGACAAAATCAAATTTGTGCTCTTCATAATATTTTTTCAATTCCTCGTCGGTAACCGAAATAGTAGAATCACTAATTGAAGCATATCTCAACCCGGTATAAGTAGTTACAAATTTTCTGTTGCGGTCAGCATTTTCACGGTCAATGAAAGCCTTTGGCAAGTAAAAAGCTTTGTTTACCAACGATACATACTTGGTTCTGATTCTTTCTTCAATAATCATTTTTTCATACATCCGCCAGTTCTGCTGTTCCTCTGGCGTGCGCTCCTCAATGCTTTCAACATAAGTTGCAACCTGGTTGGGGTCAAAAACACCAGTTTCGGGGTTGGTAAAAAGCTGCTTGATCAATGGATGAACATACTTTCCGGTGAAAAGCTCTCCAAGCTCAGCATCACTTACAGCCAAACCCAGCTTATCATATTCCTCTGCAAGGATAAGGCTTTCAACCATTTTGTCATACACTTCGTTACTTATCTGAAAGTTGTCCGAGGATGTAAACTGGATATCCTGTCCATATTGCATCAAATATTGAGCTTTACGCTCTTCAACTTTTGCTGAAAAATCCTGATAATTGACTTTTTCACCAAAAACAACAGCCAGGGGTTCAACCGACTTTTTCCCTCCGCTTGATGTCATGAAATCGCTTAAAACAAAGAGTGCTAAAGCAACACCGATGATGCCGATGAGTAAACCCGAATGTTTCCGTATTTTTCCAATGGTAGCCATTCTTCTTATATTTTATTTAAAAAAACGAGTGCAAAGGTAATCATTTTGAACAAACAGTCCTATTCTGAGGCATTTTTATCGTCTTTAATTTCAATTTCCCCCTTGGGCCTCAGGATTCTGTACTGATCGAAACTTTCGTCCGATTCAAATCCATCACCCCAGATAATCTTGTCCGGAGTAATAATTTTTATAAAAACGTTGGAATAAACCCGGTTGGCCTTTTCATCCCAGATCAAATGGTCAGTATACATCTTTTCGGAATCTGCTGTAATGATAACAACATCATACTTGACCTCAATGCGCTGCAATTCGTCGAAACGCTCTCCATACCTTGCAGTCAACACAGTCTCCTCTCGCCCGAGCGAATCGTAAAAAATCACTTTCAAACCATCCGTCAGTTTAAGAATGCCTTTCTGATCCTTGCTTTCATACCTCTTCGTCACCGGAGCGGTAAGACAGGCCTCAATGTGGCCGCTGTCGCTATAATACATGGTCACATCCAATGCCTGTTCAACCGGAAGCGTGTCTTTGACGGCCACTTCCTGTATACTGTTCATGGAGTTGCCACATGAAAAAATCATTGTGACTGCAAAAGCAGCCACAATGATGATTTTTAATGATTTATAGTTGCGAACCACCGTATTATCGGCTTCTGACAACGGTCGACTCAGTGTACCAGCATGATACTGTGTAGCTGGATCCTACAGAGATATTTTCAAAAAACAGTTCTTCAGAGTTCGGAAATCCACCGTAGCAGGCATTGTAATTAGCATTTGCAGCATTAATGACGTTTTCGTCGGTCGAAACAGACTTGGCTTTTGCATATTTATCGGCGGCAGCCCAGTAGCCGGCTTTTTTGCTAACCGGAGTTTCGCCTCCGCAACTCGATGCCGTTGAATAATATAAGTCACCAATTAATAAATAAGGCCTTCCATCATTTGGATTCAGACTGGCCGACTGCAAAGCAGCATTGCGAGCGTTGGCAAATTGATTCAAATTGCGGTATGCGTCTGCAAGATTGAGGTACGCTTCGGCTTTCTGAATCGGATCTTCGAGACCACCAACAGCTTCGCTCAGATATTTAACTGCACTACTGAAATTCTTGATTTTCAAAAACGACTTTCCAAGAGCCAACGCGGAGGTAGGTGTTGGAGACTGTTTGTAGAGTTCTTCTGCAGCATTGAAATACAAGGGGTCTTCAGTGCAGCTTTTCTTTTCCATCAGCTGGGTTAGCTTCAGCAGCCAGTTCAGGTCTGATTTCTTTGTTTCAAATTTTGCACTATTGATGGCTATTATCTGCTCACAATTTGCCCATGGATCGAATAAGCTATTGATGTTGTTCTCAGCAATTTCGTAAATCTCAATTTTTCTATTGATTTTTACAGAATCTGCAGGATTGGCCTTGAGTTCCTGCCTGTAGATGTCCAGCTGATACTCTGCAACAGTCATTGCAACATCGTAATTTTCATAAATTATAGCAGTATCAAGCTTTCCGGCACGAATCATTTCATCGGTCACTTTGTAGAAGATTGACAGTACTGCAGCTTCACTTTCATTGCCCTGAACCTTTATGGATTTCTCAAGGGTATAATAAATAAGCTCAATCTCTTGAGGGCGATAGGTGTACAAATCATACCCTTTTCTGCCGAGAACATAACCTTCGCCATACATTCTTGCACAGCCAAAAGCTTCAATATTGCGATCATACAACAACATCAGCGTATCAATGCATAATTCTTTTGCAGCACTGTCAGGAGCATTGTCAATCATGTATCCGACAATACGCACTCCATCAAGGTAAAGGTTCTGACTAATCAATGGGGTATTGTCGAAACAATATCTCCAGGGACCCAGGGTATATTTAATTGCTTCCCCTTTGTATTTGGAGTCTCTCCATTGTTTAAAATTCTCGCGATACAGAGAGAAATTTTTTACGCCATTAACGCTATCGATGCCGTATTTTGGACCTTTAATGCTGCACGACAAAGGAAATCGGATGCTATCCTGAGCATTCACTGACTGAAACAATGGTAACATCAGTGCAAAAACAAGAATGAAATTTAAAACGGTTTTCATGACTCTATAATTCTAATTGTACTTTTTCTTTTCAAACCAACGCTCTTTCAGAGAAATTCCCAAAACAAACCTTATGTAGTTTTCCTCTATCAGATTCTGGTTGGTGGTCCCCATTTTCCCAAATTCAATGCCCGTTGTTATAACAGAACGTTGCAGTCGCGGATAAATGGATTTCAACGGCCAGGTGCAGCCAAAACTTATGCCAACTTTTGACAACTCCTCACCCTTAAGCGATAAATAAGTCTGATCGTAGTGCACCCCACCATACCACGTCATTCTTTTAATATACTTTTTAGTCGCCAAATTGTCCGGCGTGTATGAAAATCCGGCATTGACAGATAAACTGTTTTTCAATGAATCTGATTCGCCGAAAGCAGTGAATCCTGACCAGTCCTGCATTTTGAAATCAGCTCCGAATGACCAATTCTGGTCTTTAGTCAATAAAAAGCCGCCAGAAATGCTCATTGGCAGAGAAACGGAACCCTTTACTCCATCATTGACACCCGTCGTATCAATAATAATCTCATTGCCACCGACAGAATAGTATCGCATGGCGAGCAGACTCTGCTTTGCATTGAGTTCGCCCGGAAGGCCAAAAGCAGCACCCAGGATAAGTCTTGTTTTCTGTGGTGTCACAGAATCTCTTCTCAGAATAATTTCATATTGCACTCCAGCGTCGAATGCAAAGTCGCCAACATATCTCGATGACATTGTTTTTGTGTTGTAATAGGCAGAAGTATCAAAGACAATTCTTCGGGTCTGCGATAATGATCCAAAAACGTATGAAACATTTGCGCCAATACTCAGGTTGTCGAAAAGTTCAACTGCATGGCCCATCCAGAATTTGTTGAAGCCTCCACTCCCTTCATATTTCGCCGTATAATTTGCCAGCGAATCGATGGGAAACGTTGTCTCAAGATTGTATCCTACAGAACTATAAGGCTGAAGACCAAAGGCCATTCCCCAGTTTTTTGCGGCCTTAAAGGCAAACGAGAAACTATTCAAAGAACCTGACATTCGGTTGGATGTCTGAGAAGCAGTATTCTGATTCGAATAATTGCCTTTAAAACCACCGTTGAAAAGCATGGGAAGCGAATCCTGATCATGCAACAAGATAGTATAAGAAGCAGGGTTGAACGAATTAATTGCGTAGCGGTCGCGGAAAGCTGCTGTCAGTCCACCCATGGAAAAAGAAATAGGCTCTGTGTTATTTTGTAACTCTCCAAGTCCGTATCTGGAATAAGGCGATACCACAAAGGACTGAGCCTTAATTTGGAAGGTGGAGATAAGTAAAATCAGTACGACAAAGTAAATTTTCATGGATTCAGGTTCAGCAAATGATTCAGTCCTACAAGAACAATTTTTGGGACTGCAAAGATGTGATTTTCATGGGAAATATCAAAATATCCGGCATCTCCCCCACCTAAATAAACAGGGGCTTTGTTATCGTGTTCAACAAATTTGTCTATTCTGTATCGAATTTCAGCTAAACATCCATTCATTACACCACTCAGAATAGAATCTTTGGTCGACTTTCCCATTTCTTCGAATTTGTTCTCTGGCTCGATTAACGGCAGCTTTGCCGTAAAATTGTGCAGCGACCTCAACCGTAAACTGATTCCCGGACTGATGGCCCCGCCGGTATAATGTCCGTTGCTGTCAACATAATCAAATGTAATGGCAGTTCCAACCTGAATGACAAGAAAAGGAAATACACTTTTCGTTAGAAATGCTGCACCACAAACCGCGGCCCACCGATCTTCGCCCAAGGTTTCCATAGTCCTGTACTCAGACTTGACGGGAGCAATTTTACAATCCTTTACTGAAACAAAAGCATTGGACTTAAAATAATCCGTTTCAGATTCAGAAAGTGCCGTAACCGACGAAAATATTCTGCGCGAAGCCGGGAATTTTTTCAAAAGTGCTTCAATAAACTCAATCGAAAAAGATTCAGCGCCGGATTCCAGGATATTTTCACCTGAAAAAACAGCGTATTTACAGCGTGTATTCCCAATGTCGATGGTCAGATTCAAATTCACAGGGTAAAGGTACATCAAAAAAATTTTGTCAGATAAAAATATCGTTATATATTTGCACTCCCAAAAAGGAGGCGTCGTAGCTCAGTAGGTAGAGCAGCGGACTGAAAATCCGTGTGTCACTGGTTCAATTCCAGTCGATGCCACAAAAAAAGCCGGATTATTCCGGCTTTTTTCATTTGAGTCAGGTTTTTCACCAGACACCGATATAGCGATAGAATTCATCAGCATTTGAGTTGAAAGTAAAAGCGTCGTTGATGAGAAAAATATTTCCTTTATCGATAACAAACATGTAAGCAGTTTTAGCCAGTTTCAGACGGTTGGAGTCAAAGGTAAGCATCAACATGAGTTCGCGCAGCTGAGCTGAAGTGACCCCGCTGACAGAAATTGCGGTGTAGGCCATTCTAACCCGGGTTTCATCAAATGCTTCACGACGCATCGAAGAAAGCAGCATCCCAAAAGCATCGGGCGACATACCCATCGGAACATATCCGGTATTGCCATAAGAGTAACCACTGTAGTATCCACTGCTGCTTCCATAACTATCTCCATGTCCATTTCCATGCCCGTTTCCGTGTCCATTTCCGTGTCCATAACCGTTTCCGTTGCTGTAACCAGATACGGGATTGAGGTTTTCGGTACGAAGAATTACAAATACACCGAATCGGTCGATGGTGCCATAAATTCTTTTATTGGGCATGATGTCGACGGATCCTCTGAATAAGCGATCAACCATCAAACCACTCAGGGTCATTGATTCGCGGAAAACTTCCATGCCGTGGCGTCCGTGATCCAGCCGTGAAATAATAACTGAGCCAGCGTAACTATCATACTGACGACCGTCAATGACAACATAGAAATCGGCGTTTTCGTTGATTGTGATGGTCAATTCCGAATAAGCTGTTGCGAACATAGCCGGCATAAAGGCCATCAGGGCGAGTAAGAGTGTAAATTTTTTCATGGCTTGTTCCTCCTTAAATTTTTATGAACGAATTCAAAATTCATTTTCAAAGGTTGTGCCATAAAAAAGGGGAGTCGAAAAACAACTCCCCAAATAGTATTTAGTAAAAGCTCAGGTTATTCTAAAATGATTACTCTGCCATTAAAGACATGCCATAAACCGTCGCCGTATTTCACTTCGATGCGGTATGAATAAACACCGGGCGCTGATTTTGAACCATTTACCTTCCCGTCCCAGCCATCTTCAATATCCGCAGACTTGAAAACAAGCTTGCCCCAGCGATCAAAAATATGCATTGTATATGTGCTTTCATCCAGCCCGATTCCTATGCCAGAGGGCTTAAATACATCATTAAGACCATCTTCGTTGTAAGGCGAAAAGGCATTTGGAATATAGAAAGCAATATTCAGTTCAACATGAATAATTGTGTAACTTTTATCACTGCACCCATGATCAGAATAAACAGTCTGCCAAACAATGTAATCGCCTGCTTTAGAGAAAGAATGAGCAGGATTGGCCTCCGAAGAATAATTGCTGGAGCTTGTGAAATCGCTAAAGTCCCAGTAATAGGTGGCTGCAAGCGAGCTTAAATCGGTAAAAGTTACAACCGGATTGTCCATCGTAACCCAGGATGTGTCAGCAGTAAAATTTGACACGGGCAGCGCATAAACATCAACAATACCCATTTCGGATTTTATGTTCTCACAACCATGAATACTTATTACACCAAGAGTTGCATCGTATTTTCCGGGATTTGTAAACACCTTGGAAGGCATGGGCTGAGTTGAAGTCGTTCCATCGCTAAAAGACCAGTTATAAAAAGCAGCAGCCGGATTCACATTAGCAGAAAACTGCACATTCAAATCCTCACATCCATCAGCTGGTGAGGCATACAATTGAATATTTGGAATTTCATTCACTGTCACAATGGTCTCTGCTGTACCCGTACACCCATGAACATCGGTACCAGTTACCGAATAGGTTGTTGTTGCAGCAGGAGCAACCATCACCAATCCGACACTATCCGGCAATTGAGCCCAAACGTAGTCTTGAGCGCCTATGGCTTCGAGCTGAGTTGAATCTCCGCTACATATCTGAGGCGGGTTAGCCACTATCTGTACTATTGGTGTTGGGTTCACCGTTATATAAATTGAATCTGTCGAAGTACAGGCTCCCATATATGTTCCTGTAACCGAATAGTAACCGGAGGCAATTGGGAAAATCGTTGTTGAAGGAGATGTTGATCCATCACTCCAAACATAGAGATCAGCACCTGAAGCTGTAAGTGTAGTTGATTCGCCAAGACACAGGACTGAATCAGAGGTTGAAATTTCAACATCCTGCGTATTTACAAAAACTTTTACCGTGTCGCGGCAAATGTACTGTGATCCATCGCAAAATTCATAAGATGCAATAGCAATAAAAGTATCTGGCTGACTAATAAAAACAGTTTCCTGAGGATTATACCCTACCAGCGTTGAATTATTAAACCACGAAACGGTATAAGCAGGAGCCCCATTAGGCTTGAAACGCCAGGCCTCGTTGGCAGCTGTCCAATTCCCTGTGTTACGGCCGGGAGGCCAAAACGCCATTGATGCATTTGCGTTCTGTATTCCAAGAACACAATTGCCATTGTTAAAAGTGTAACATGTCGGTTTATTCAGGATATAAAACTCAATGACATTTGTTCCTTCATACAGGACTATTTGCATGGTCGTTTGCAACCCCGGACAATCATAATGGCACACATGATCGAAATTAAGAACAAACGTTCTGCAGGGATAACTTCCTAAAACACCATAACGAAGATTGCCACAACCACCTCCTCCAATATTTGGGTTGAAATTGATGTCATGCCATGCAAAAATAGCGTTCATCCACAATGCAGAACTGGGGAGACTAGCTGGAACCTGATAACCAGATGGAGAGTTTGCTTCAGTGAGATCAAATGTTATAATGCCATTGGTGCCAACTACGCATTGATTGTATGATTGTCCAAAAAAACAAAAAGCAAAAGGAAGGTTAATAATTCCCAGATATTCATCGTCGACATTACTTGGAATGGCAATGCCAGCGGTAAACGGAAATGGCGGAGCATAAGGAATACTTGATACAGTGTATGTATTGGTATGACCAACATTCAATACATTGGCCGTCAATGTAAGGTTTGTAGGACTACAAATGGTTGTATCGCCGGTGGTGAAAGTCGGGGACGGGCCGGCTTCGAGGGAAGGGCAACCCGGAGCCTGTGCCAGAGCGGCAAATGGTAAAAGCAACAGGGCAAGAAGGAGTGTTTTGTGTTTCATGATATTTGAAAGTCTGCAAATATAGAAAAATCTTACTATCTTTAGACAGTAAAATCAGCATAAGGTATATACGTATGAGACAAAAAATTGTTGCACAAAAAAGCGAATTATTACAGATAATTTCGGGGTCAAAAACATGCTTCGTTGCTATGGTAGATTCAGAGGGGAAACCGTACAATTTGCCGTTCAATTTCGGATTTGACGAAGATTACATTTATCTGCACAGCGGCACTGAAGGAAAGAAAATGACGATTCTTCGCTCCAATCCAAATGTTTGTATTGCTTTTTCAAACAGCGAAGAGATAGCTTATCAAAGTGCCGATGTGGCCTGCAGCCATTTTATGAAATACAAAAGTGTACTGGTCTGGGGGCCGGTCGAGTTTATTGATGACCCTGCAGAAAAAATCGCAGTCATGAATAAATTTATGAAACACTACACCGGCCGCGAGGATTTCAAATACAATATGCCCGCAATCAACAATGTACAAGTGTATCGTGTTTCAACCAAAAATATCAGCGGGAAAACGTACGGATTTTAAAAATCGTTTTTATAAAACCAGAGATTGCAAATTACTTTTTTTGATGCAGAAAAAACCTGTGCATCAAATAGTAAAACAATGCCCCGAATGATATTCCGACCAGCGCTCCAACAGCCACGTCGGCGGGATAATGAGCGCCGAGATAAATTCTGCTGTAAGCAACCATTCCTGCGAAACCAACAAACAGAATCCAGAACCAATAGCGGTAATTATGGCGAAGGATAAGCCATGTAAACGTTGCCAGGCCAAAACTGTTGGCTGCATGCGAAGAAATAAAACCATACTTTCCGCCACAGTAGCCATTTACAAGATGCACTGTTTCTTGCAGATCAAGATTATGACAGGGGCGATACCGAAGAAAAACATTTTTAAACAAATGAACGGAGGCCTGATCAGTAGCGGCTACAAGCAGCGGAACAAAGATGAGTAAAAGCCACCATTTGTTTTTCAGCACGCGGATACTGAGCACCAGCAGCAGAATATAAAACGGAATCCAGGTGTATTTATAACTTACCCAATAATAGAAAAAATCGGCCGCATCGGAGTGAGCTCCATTGATAAGGAGAAACAACTTCCGGTCGATATTTTCAAGAAATTCAATCATCCGATTTATTCTTCAGATTTATTCATCAGATTCCAAATGGCATCCTTCAGCTCAGGAATACCTATACCTGTTGCAGATGAAAAGAAAACAGGGTGATGATTTTTCAATTTCGTGGCAATTTTTTTCTTCTGAGCATCATCAATCAAATCGCATTTCGAAACGGAGACAATTTTGTCTTTCTGCATCAGTTGCGGATTGTAGAGTTTCAGTTCGTTGAGTAGAATTTTGTATTCCTTCAGCGCATCCTCGGAATCGGCCGGTATAAGAAATAATAAAATACTATTGCGTTCGATGTGGCGCAGGAAGCGGAGCCCAAGTCCCCTGCCCTCATGAGCCCCTTCAATAATTCCGGGAATATCGGCCATAACGAAAGAACGGTCGTCGCGATAAGGAACAACCCCCAAATTGGGAACCAGTGTGGTAAATGGATAATCTGCAATTTCAGGTTTGGCTGCAGAGACTACCGAAAGCAAGGTTGATTTCCCGGCATTGGGAAAACCAACCAGACCGACATCGGCCAGCAGCTTTAGTTCGAAGACGGTCCAACTTTCAAGAAAAGGTTCGCCCGGCTGAGAAAACCGCGGAGCCTGCATAGTTGCGGTTTTGAAAAAATCATTTCCTTTACCTCCGCGACCACCCTGGAGCAAAATAACTTCTTCGCCATGTTTGGTAATTTCGAAGAGTACTTCTTCGGTTTCGGAATCACGTGCAACAGTGCCAAGCGGAACGTCGATGTACACGTCTTTCCCATCGCGGCCTGTCTTGCGGTTTTCGCTTCCATTCTGGCCGTCTTCGGAATGAACATGTTTGGTATATTTCAAATGGAGCAATGTCCATAACTGCGAATTACCGCGAATAATAATATGACCGCCTCTGCCGCCGTTGCCACCGTCTGGTCCGCCCAAAGGTGTTACTTTAGAACGATAAAAATGCGCGGAACCAGCTCCACCCTTACCGCTTCGGCAGTAGATTTTCACATAATCGATAAAATTGCTTTCTGCCATGGTTTTTTTGTTTACATGTGGTTTCGGATGGTTTTGTCGATAGCTGCAGCAACCGAATCGATATGCTGATTACCGTCAACCGACACCAAACGTTTTGTTTTGCGATAGTATTCAATAACCGGCTGAGTCTGACTAAAATAAATCATCATGCGGTTATTCATAATTGATTCATTGTCATCGCTGCGTCCCGACGTTTTTCCACGTTCGAGCACACGATTCATTAATTCTTCTTCCGGAACAACGATTGAGACCACCAGCCCAATTTTCATTTTTCTCTTATCAAAAATACGGTCTAGCATCTGTGCCTGATACAGCGTTCGCGGAAAGCCGTCGAAAATAATTCCTATCGCGTTGCTGTGTTTAAGCGCATAGCGATATAATTCTTTGAGTATAATCTGATCGGGCACCAGCATGCCGCGACTGATAAATTTGTTGTAGAGTTCACCCATGGCAGATCCAGAGCTGATTTCGCGACGAATCAAGTCGCCGGTTGAAATATGCAAAAAACCGTGATTCTGCACAATTCTGGCAGCCTGAGTACCTTTTCCGCAGCCCGGAGGGCCAAAAATCACCATGTTGAACATAAGCTACCTCAGATTTTTAAAGGCGCGTTCAATTTCCGATTTCAGTCGCTGGTGCACCTCTTCTGCGTCGCCAGTGGCATCAATCTGCTTCAGAAGGTTTTTTCCTGAATAATAATCATATAAAGCGGCAGTGCGCTGTTCGTACACTTCAAGTCGATGAATTATTATGTCGAGGCTTCGGTCATATGAGCGGGCATTTTCCGTCTCCGCGCGCTTTGAAAGTCGTTTGATATTCTGCAGCGTAGGCGATTGAAATGAGTACACTTGTGTTACCTTTCCACCCATTTTTCGAAGTACACCGTCGAGAATATAGGCCTGAGCAATGGTAAGTGGAAATCCCTTGAAAATATATCCCTTTGCGTCAGGGTGCTTATTTATTTGCTCTTCAATCAGTTTGATAGCGATTTCATCAGGAACAATTTCACCACTGTCAACATATTCCTTTGCCATTCGGCCCAGTTCAGTGTTCATTTCAATTTCGTGGCGAAGCATGGAACCGGTAGAAACATACACCAGATTAAGCTCTTGTGCAATCCGTTTCGCCTGCGTCCCTTTTCCGGATCCAGGAGGGCCAAACACAATGAAATTGAACCAAATGCTATCGAGCGCTTTCTGAATAATTGTGTCAATTCGTTCAAAAACCAAATCCAATTCACCATTGCCATCCACCGAATGGAACTTCTGCATACTCATGTAGAATTCAGCAACAGGTCTGGTTTTATCCTCGTATTCTTTGAGCCGGTAATTAATTACATCCATGCTTTTGTCATCGGAGCGGTTTTCCCGCGAGGCACGATCTGAAAGTCGCTCCACGAGAACATTTCGCGGAACTTCTAGACAAATCATAGAAGTCAAAGATGAATTCATTCGCAGCATAAGACCTTCGAGAATATAGGCCTGAACAACAGTACGCGGAAATCCATCGAACAAATACCCGTTGGATTCAGGATTCATTTTGATTTTATTTTCGATGATCTGGACAATGATGTCATCGTCAACCAGACCGCCCTTTTCAATCACTTCCTTTGCCTGACGACCGAGCGCTGAATCGTTGGCAATTTCTTCGCGAAGCATATCTCCGGTAGAGATATACGTCAGCTTGTATTTTTCAAGCAGCTTTTTCGATTGGGTTCCTTTACCGCAGCCGGGGGGGCCGAACAAAGCAATATTGATCATAACTTATTCTGCAATTTTGTAAATGTCGCGCAGATTGCGGCCTTTACCATCATAGTCGAGACCAAAACCGATAATAAAATCGTTGGGGATCTCAATGCCGACATAGTGAATATAATAGTTGTGTTTGAAAGCCTTTGGCTTGTAGAGCAATGTTGCAATGAATACATCCTTTGCACCTGCCGCTTTGAGTTTGTCTTTGGCCATCAGCATGGTGAGTCCGGTATCGATAATATCCTCAATAATAACAATGGTGCGGTCTTCCACATCTTCGTTGAGGCTCATGAGTTCACGTACCGAATTTGAACTCGAGGTGCCTTCATAGCTGGCAAGTCGAACGAACGTAACGTCACAATCACCATTGAAGCGAGTGATCAATTCAGAAGCAAAAACAAATGCGCCATTCAGAACAACAATGAACAAAGGATTTTTCCCTTTCAGGTCCTCATTCATTTTTGCAGCCAGTTTTTCGATGGAAGAAATGATCTCTTCATTTTTCAAATACAGATTGAACTGGCGATTGTGTACGGTAACAGAATTCATGATCTTGAATTAAGGTGCAAATTTAGTGAATTTGTCCGGATTAAGAAGGCTTTTTCCTGTCGAACTAAAAACCCTCTACAGCGACAAAATAATTGCTCCGATTATGAGTAAACAAATAGAGTACTATCATTGCAAAATTATTCTTATGTTTGTAGGTTAAAACGAAATAGAATGGAAGCAAAAGTCAGCATTATAATGGGAAGTATGTCGGATTGGCCGGTTATGGAAAAAGCCGCGCAGTTTTTCGAAGAAAATATGATCCCATTTGAGATACATGCATTATCGGCCCACCGCACTCCAGAGCAAGTTGAAGCATTTGCAAAAGGAGCTGCCGGCAAGGGAATTAAAGTAATTATTGCAGCAGCAGGAATGGCCGCACATTTACCCGGAGTAATAGCGTCCATGACTTCAGCCCCGGTTATTGGCGTTCCCATTAAAAGTTCATTTGATGGACTTGATGCCCTTTTGGCAATTGTACAGATGCCTCCGGGAATTCCAGTTGCCACTGTTGGGGTCAATGGAGCTCTCAATGCAGCCATTCTGGCTGGTCAGATTCTTTCAGTCGCCGATGCTGAACTTGCCACAAGAATGATCACATACAAAGACAACCTTAAATCGAAAGTAATTCAGGCTAATGAAGAGCTTAAGCAAATAAACTTTAAGTTCAAGACAAATTAATCAGGCCAATATCCTGAATTTCTTTCGGATCGATAGTATCAATGCGTATTACAAATTTCATCTCAGCAATATGAAAAAGGCACTTTTAATATCTGTTTTCACTTTGTTTGCAGTTGCAGCAAATGCTCAGTACAACACATTCAACGCATCGCTTGCAGGCATGGGAGGAAGCGGAGTTGCGATTGATGAATTTCAGGCCGGCATGAACAATCAGGCTGCCTGGGGAGGTCTTGACAAAATTCATGTTGGACTCGGCTACAACTCAAGATTCATGCTTAAAGAGCTTTCGGATCGATATCTTTCTTTTGCAATGCCACTTGGAAAAGACAAGGGTGTGTTGGGATTAAACCTGAGTCAATTTGGCTATTCTCAGTTTAATATTACAAAAGCAGGACTCGGATTTGCAAGAAAGTTTGGACCCGATTTTTCTGTCGGATTGCAATTCGACGCCATTCATGCAGGAACAGCTGACGAAATGTATGGCAACACGACCGTATTTACATTTGAGGGAGGATTTCAATACCGGCTGAATGATAAAATTTCGCTGGGGACCGCTATCTTCAACCCCGTTCAGGTTGAATTAAATGAGAACACCGGCGAACAGCTGCCGGCCTCCATAAGTCTGGGGATGACATTCAGACCCGACAAAGTACTTATGCTTTCAGCCGATGTGGTGAAAGAGCAATATGAGCCAGCTTCGCTGCGTGCAGGATTCCTTTATTCTATAGGTGAGACTTTCTGCCTTCGCGCGGGGTTTTCAACCGGACCTTTCACGGTTTCAGGCGGAGCCGGACTGAAATTCAATAACCTAATGATTGACATTTCAACCTCATACCATCAGGTTTTGGGTATATCGCCGGCAATTACACTCTCATACTCATTTGAGACAAAATAATTATGAATATCACTAGAAACCTGATATTGCTGTTAATGCTTTGTGCATTTCCTGCTGCAGTTTTTGCCCAGGAGCCCATTGACAGCACCAACGAAAATTCAGTGGAAGACCGCATCGAAACAATTGCGGAGAATACTGATGCAGAAATTGATTATTCAAGTCTTACGGAAACACTGAAATATTTCAGAAAACATCCGATCAACCTGAATCGAACAGACCAGGCTGAATTGGAAGAACTTGGCCTTCTGAATGACATTCAGATTGACAATTTACTGCGACACATTGAAAAAAATGGCGCTCTGATTTCGTTGTATGAGTTGCAAAGTATCGACGGATTTGATCTGCCGACAATCTATTCTATTTTACCTTATGTGAAAATTACGGGCGACAGCAACCGCAAGACATGGAATTTCAACGAGATTCTTAATCAATCCAAAAGCACATTGTTTGTCAGATACACCAATATTTTACAACAGCAGACCGGGTATTCCCCCATCACCGACAGCGCCCTTGCAGAAAGTCCAAACTCAAGGTATCTTGGAAGCGATTACAAGCTCTATACCCGCTACAAGTTTGCTTATTACAATATGCTGAGTTTTGGTGTTACGGCTGAAAAAGATTATGGCGAAGAATTCTTCAAAGGCAGCCAGAAACAAGGGTTTGATTTCTACAGTGCGCATTTTTTCATCAAAGACATTGGTCCCCTGAGAGCACTGGCAGTAGGTGACTATGCGCTTCAATTTGGACAGGGACTAACGTTTTGGTCCGGATTATCTTACGGAAAATCGGCCGAGGCCATCAATATCAAAAAGAGCGGCCGAGGCATAGTTCCCTACAGTTCTGTCAATGAGAACTTATTTTTGCGTGGAGCTGCAGCCCAGTTTGATCTAAAACCTTTTTCGTTCTATGCCTGGGTGAGCCGGAAAATGCTGGATGCGAATGTCCAGGGCGGAGATTCGATGAATACAGAAGAGTTTGTTATCACCAGTCTTCAGGAATCAGGTCTCCACAATACGCAATCGACCATTGAGGATAAAGATCAGATTAGTGAACTTATTGTCGGAGGCCGCATGGAAGCGACAATTCGTAGAGTCAAAATTGGCACGACTGGTTACTACACCCGATTCGGACAATCAATAGCCCCTGGAGATCAGCTATACGAATATTACAACTTTTCAGGCAACGAGAATCTGAATTTTGGGCTGGACTACAGCTGGATCATAAAAAATGCAAACTTTTTCGGCGAAGCCGCTATAAGTAAAAGCGGAGGAAAGGCTTTTATTAATGGAATTATGCTCTCCCCCGACAGGTTATTTACCGTTTCGGTGCTGCACCGATATCTGGAACCCGACTACCATGTAATTTATGCCACAGCGCTCCAGGAAGCTTCAACTATTAAGAACGAGCATGGATTCTATTTTGGAAATGAGTTGAAATTCTCGCGCAAATGGCGCTTTAATTCGTACGTTGACTTATTTTCCTTTCCATGGCTGCGTTATGGAGTTGATGCACCTTCCAATGGCATTGAAATGCTGGCCCAAATAAATTTCAGACCAACAAAAAGAGCTGAATTCTACGCGCGCTTCCGTCAGGAAAACAAGGAAATGAGTGTCACTCAGGAACATATATCGGTGCTTGAACCAACTATCAAACGTTCGTACCGCATCAATGCTTCATTTCCAGTTTCAGAAAGTGTGACATTGAAATCACGTGCCGAATATCTGACCTATCAGGAAGGCACCGGAGAGCAGCGCGACGGTTTTCTTATTTATCAGGATGTCAACTTTCGCCACCCCGGCAGTACTATTTCGTTTAATGCGCGATATGCATTATTCGATACCGATACATACGACGAGCGTATTTATGCATATGAAAACGACGTATTATACGGCTATTCAATACCCGGGTTCTACAGCAAGGGGAGCCGCATGTATCTGACAGTTAGATGGTCAGCAACAAAGCATCTGGATTTCTGGGCGCGCATTGCTCAAACCACCTATGTAAATAAGGACGTAGTTGGCAGTGGGTTGGAAGAAATACAAGGACCCTCGAAAACCGAATTGAAGTTGCAAATGCGCATAACGTTTTAAGTTCTTTCGAAAATTGTTCTATTTTTGCCGAAGAAAATTCACTAAACCTTTCAAAATATGTTCAAAAATCATCCTAAAGGACTACTCGCAGCTGCATTGGCAAACATGGGCGAACGATTCGGGTTCTACACAATGATGGCCATTCTGGTTTTGTTTCTCCAGGCAAAGTTTGGACTCTCAGGACCTAATGCCGGAATCATTTACTCGATTTTTTACTTTTCCATTTACATTCTGGCTTTTGTTGGCGGTCTTATTGCCGATAAAACTAAAAACTTCAAGGGTACCATCCTCGTCGGACTTATTCTGATGGCGATTGGTTATTTCCTCATTGCCATTCCAACAGAGACCCCGGTTCCTCAGGGCTCTTTTGTTACGTTGCTTGCTATGACCTGTTTTGGTCTTTTTGTTATTGCTTTTGGTAATGGTTTGTTCAAAGGAAACCTGCAGGCACTGGTCGGACAGATGTACGATAATGAGCAGTATGGAAAAATGCGCGACTCTGGTTTTTCATTATTCTATATGTTCATCAATGTTGGGGCAATCTTTGCACCTCTGGCAGCGGTAGGAGTAAGAAACTGGTGGGTTAGTTCCCATGGTTTTGCCTATAACTCAGACCTTCCAGGCCTTTGCCACTCGCACCTTGATCAAACAATTTCAGCCGACGGAGCCACAAAGCTCGTTGACCTCGCTTCAAAAGCTGGTTTCACGGGTACAGACATGACTACCTTTGCCAATGAGTATTTGAATGTCTTCGCAACTGGTTTTCACTATGCTTTCGCTGTTGCTATTGGCGCTATGCTGATTTCGCTGGTCATTTATCTGACCAATAAAAAGAAATTCCCAAATCCGAAAACAAAGCAAGAAATTGCAGCCGGAGTTCAGGCTGGCGAAATGGATATCAAGGAAGTTAAACAACGCCTTTATGCACTATTTGCAGTATTTGCGGTTGTTATCTTCTTCTGGTTTTCGTTCCATCAGAACGGACTAACGCTGACCTATTTTGCCAAAGACTATACTGACCTGAGTCAGATAAACATCAATCTTGGCTTCACAAATTTAGTTGGGGCCGAGTTGTTTCAGTCAATCAATCCGTTCTTTGTCGTATTCCTTACTCCTGTAATTCTGGCTGTTTTTGCCGCTTTGCGCGCCAGAGGCAAAGAGCCTTCAACACCAAAGAAAATTGCCATCGGTATGGGTATTGCAGCATCTGCATATGTGCTAATGGCTGTTGGTTCGATGGGTGTTCCTACCAAAGAAGCTATCACTGAAATGGGTGGACTTCCCGATGCACAACGCATTACACCGTTGCTTCTGATTGGCACTTATTTTATTCTTACAGTGGCAGAGCTCTTCATTTCGCCATTGGGAATTTCATTCGTATCAAAAGTTGCCCCACCTAAATATCAGGGTATGATGCAGGGTCTTTGGCTTTGCGCAACTGCAATCGGTAATTCGCTCTTATTTATCGGTGCCATTTTATATGAGAACATTCCAATTTCTATGACATGGACCGTTTTCATCGTCGCATGCTGTATCTCAATGGGAACAATGTTCTTCATGCTGAGGTGGCTTGAACGGGTATCGAAATAAATCATTTGACTGTACTATTAAGGGAGTTGCTTCTTGGCAGCTCCTTTTTTTTAAATAATTATGCACCAGAAAGCATTTACCCTTCTTTCGGAATATCTGAAGGAAAAACACGGCGGTCGACTGCAAAAAGTGAGTGTTGATGCTGGTTTCACATGCCCAAACCGCGATGGATCTGCCGGAACAGGCGGCTGCACGTATTGCGATAATTCAGCTTTTAATCCATCCTATTGCTCGCCGGCAAAATCAATCCGGCAGCAAGTGTTGGAAGGAATCGAATTTCACGCAAAGCGCTACAGGCGGGCACAGCAATTTCTGGTCTATTTTCAGCCCTATTCCAACACGTATGCAGAAGTTAATAAGCTGCGGGCACTGTTTGCAGAAGCTTTAAATATTGAAGGAGTGGCGGGAATTTGCGTGAGCACACGCCCGGATTGTTTCTGTCAGGAAACTGCTGAACTTTTAGCCGAAATTGCCGAAAATAAAGTGGTTATGCTGGAGCTTGGGGTTGAAAGTATCCGGGACAAAACTTTGCAAAGAATAAACCGTGGACATGATTTTGCGGCAACAGAAGAAGCTTTTGAGCTGGCAAATTCGTTTAATCTTTTTGTCACCGGACATTATATTATTGGATTACCTGGCGAAAGCCGCGAAGAAATTCTTTCAGATGCATCAGTGTTGAACAAACTTCCCATGAATGCCCTGAAGCTTCACCAATTGCAGATAGTTCGCAATACAGCCATGGAAAAGGATTATCTGGATCATCCGGAAGACTATTTGCTGTTTGAATTGCCGGAATATGTCGATTTCATTGTTTCCTTTGCCGAGCGGCTGCGGCCGGATCTGTTGATTGATCGCTTTGCTGGAGAGGTTCCGCCATCCTTTTTGCGCGCACCCGACTGGGGCCTAGTCCGTTATGATCAGGTGCTGCAAATGATTGAAAAGAAATTTATTGAGCGAAATACGGTACAGGGCAGAGCCTGTGTGATATAAGATATAAGAAATGAGATATGTGATTTTTGATTTGAGCTTTAATTTATGATAGACTGATTTAGCGATGGAGCATTCTTTAATTATATTCAATTTATAATCTGCAAATTATACTTATACCCCTTCCTTCAAAAATCAAATATCTTAAATAAAATATCTTAAATAAAAAAAAGCCCCTTGCGGGGCTCACGTTATCTGTTATGATTTGGGGGGGCTTGTTTGAGTGAAAAGTAAATTTGTTTTCTCAACTTTCACGACACAAAGATATATCATGAAACAACACCTTTTTTTTCACTTATTCATGTTGCGGCAAATTGTGATAATCTACACCGAATTGAAAAACAAAGGCATTAAGAATTGCTAATACAATCATGTAGATCATTGTTTCACTGACCATTATACCCCTCAATGTTGTGATTGTTAAAAACATGGAAATTTTTCCATGCAAATTACGCGTCTTATCAAATTTGATATTAATTATTGCGGTTATTTATTTGCTTATCTGCAATTTACCGTTGCACTTTGACAAATATTTTTTTCAATCCAGTTTAGGCCTTTCTGACAATCAACTGCATATTTTCATAGGCTACAACCCTTATTTTTTCATCTTTTTCAATAAAACCTATTTGTGCGGTTGCATCGTATTGATCACTGTCGATTTCAATCTTGCCAGCGGGACGAAGAATTGTAAGAGCCGTGCCGGTCTTGCCAATAAGCTCTTTATAAGTGCTTTCCGAAGCTGAATACCCATCTGATGACCGCAATTCGTCGCTTAATCCCAACGTTGAGCCACCCACTTTAATCCGTACAATTTTTGAGCTTAGATAAAAAGATCCAACAAGTGCAGCCAAAATTGAAATGGAAACCAATGCAAAAGATCGGGCAACCGGCGTGTAGTCGCCATCAGGCATTGAAAGTCCGATATTTCCAACCAGTGCAAAAGTGAGTCCTCCAACAATCAGCACTATTCCTGAAACTCCGGCCACGCCGAAGCCAGGAATAACAAATACCTCTACCGCCAGTAATCCGATTCCTATAATGAATAAAAGAATTTCCCAGTTATTTGCCAGACCTTCAACGTATAATGGAGCAAAATAGAGCAATGCAGCAACAACGGATACCAATAAAGCAAAGCCAATACCAGGCGACTGCATTTCGAAGTATATACCGCCGATAATCAACATAATAAGCAACCCGCTAATGGCCGGATTGATCAGGAATCCAATGAATTTGTCCAGCGCAGAAATTTCCTGACGGACTATTTCATATTCTGAAATGCCATTCATTTTAATCACTTCTTCGATGCTTTCGGCCTGACCTTCGCAAAAGCCGTTGGCAATTGCTTCTTCGGTGGTAAATGTCAGCACTTTGCCTGAATCTACTACTCCTTCAATATAAACATCGGGATCAACCATCGCTTCGGCAATCATGGGGTCGCGGCCCTGGGCCTGGGCGGTGCTGCGCATCATCGAACGCATATAGCTCTGATACTTGTCGGGGGCGGCCTCCGAAGTTTCGGTAACAACAGTTGCTGCACCGATATTGGCTCCTTTACGCATATAAATGCTGTCGCAGGCTATGGAGATCAGCGCTCCCGCCGAAGCGGCGTTGTTGTCGATATAAACCCAAACCGGCTTTGGAAAATTCAGTAAGGCCGTCCGGATGCTGTCGGCTGCATCTACAAGCCCGCCGTAGGTATTGAGGTGAACCAAAACTATATCGGCATTTAAATCCCTGGCTTCCTGCAAGCCGTTTTTGGTCGTCCTCCACGAAGATGGGCCGATTTCATCGAAAATTTTCAGGACATAAATCTTGGTTTTGACACTATCCTGCGCAAAGGAACTGATGGTAAAAACCGGCAGGAATGCCAACAGAAGAAAAAGCAGTTTTTTATTGATAGTATTCATAGGTTACAAATGTTTTATTTGTCTGACCATCCTGAGACCAACTAATCATAACGAGGCTGCCGTTCTGATCGTAGTTATAGTAATATGTTTCGCTAATTTCATACAAAGCATTGGTGAAAGAGAAGGAATCAAGATTTCCGCCAGCGTCAAAAACAAAGGATTTTGAGATTTCTCCAACTGAAGAAATTATTTCTCCTTCATTATGCGTGAATTTTTCTGTAGATGATAATTCCAGCTCGTTTTCTCCAATTCCTTTTATGTGTTCGGCAGAACCCGAATACTCTTTAATTTCAAGCAGTTTTTTTTCGGCTGAATAAATGAAATGAGTCTCGGTAATCGTCCATCCTTTTTCAGTATTCCTGCTTACATATTGGGATACAAAGGAATTGTTTTTTTGGTTGAAGTTATACCTGACCGTATCCAAAGCATTTCCATAAGTATTAACCGCCATTTTCAGAAAACCATTGTTATCATATTGGAACGTATTTGCATATTTAAAGCCCGACTGATTCTCTTCTTTCACCAAATTCCCCGACTGATCGAATGAGAGAACCACCTGCTTTTCAATCTGCGAATTGTCTGCTCCTACTGTTGCCAGCATGATCGTTTTCACCTTTTTTTCTTTCACCTGCTGCAGATTGAGCCATGGATAGCTGAGCTCAACATAAGGATTCTGAGCATGCATGGAAGATAAAAGACATAAGGTAAAAGATAAAAGAAGAATATGTTTCATAAGCGTAGAAATTTAAAAAAAATAAGCTGTCCCATAAGCCGGATTCTGTGTTCTGCCGAAGCAGAATCTCATCATTTATCTGCGGTACATGTCGCCATGGACCTTTAGCAGCCTACCCCCCGGCATGGGCGAGCAGCCCTAAGCCGGTATACGTGGCTTTGCACCCCATGAGGTTTACCTTCTGCGGAGTCACCTCCGGCAGCTGTGAGCTCTTACCTCACAATTTCACCCTTACCCCGGCACAAGGCCGTGGCGGTATAATTTCTGTTGCACTGGCTGTCCCGCCGAAGCGGGCCTTCCCGTTAGGAAGCATGGTGCTCTGTGGTGTCCGGACTTTCCTCCCTTTATTAAAAACAAAGAGCGATGAGAGGAACAGCTTATCACAAAAATACATCGTTTTTCCGACATTAATGCATTTGACTTTCACGAATTTAAGAGATATATGCATTTTCCCATCATGTCTGTGCCACAATTTTTGTATTATTGTGGCAAAATAATTGAAAGGCCATCAGCCAAAACCCACTAAAACCTGCAGCCATGAAAAAGATACTTTTACTACTGTTAGTTGCTGCATTTGCTGCTTCCTGCACAAGTTCGAGAAAATACCTTGAACGCCAGCAATTTGATTACGCGATACAGAAAAGTTCCAAAAAACTGATGAAAAATCCGGATAAGGACAAACAGCTCGATGTTCTCACCCGCGCGTGGAAAGCCGCTAATCAGCGCGACATAGAGCGGATCAACTACTTGAAAACAACCGGGCAACCCGAAATCTGGGACGAGATTTTCCAGATCTTTAATCGCATGAAATGGAGACAAGATATTGTCCGTAACCTGCCACAGCCGGTTCTTTCATCGATCGGATACGTGTTTGTTGATTACACCAATGAAACGGTGAATGCTCAGCGAAATGCAGCTGAATTCTACTATCAGAAAGCCATGGTTCTGATGGAAACCGGTGACCGATTTTCAGCCCGCCAGGCCTACGATCAACTGTTGCAAACCAAACGTTTCTTTTCGACTTACAAAGATGTTGACCAGCAGATTCTGAAAGCTCAGGCCATGGGAACCGCCAATGTTCTTTTCATCTCGCGCAACAACTCGGGGCAGATGCTCCCTGAAGGTTTTCTCGATGAAATTCTTAAAGTATCTATGGGGGATTTAGAAGGTCGATTTGTACGGTATTTCAATACTTTTGACACCTCGAGACAATATCATTACAGAACTGTTCTGAACCTGACTAAAGTGGATGTGTCGCCCGAAAGTGTGCGTGAGTTTTTCTACGAAGAATCGAAAGAAGTTCAGGATGGATGGAACTATGTGCTCGACAGCCACGGCAATGTGATGAAAGATAGCCTCGGAAATGATATTAAAATCCCGAAAATGGTTGAAATCAGCTGCCAGGTTCACGAAACACAACTGCACAAACAGGCCATTGTCGGTGGCTATCTTGATATATATGACGCAGACAACACCCTTATAAAATCAGATCCTATCAACGCAGAAGTATTCTTTGACTATGCATTTGCCACTGCAAATGGCGACAAATCGATTCTGAAAGACGAAACCAAGCGCAAGCTCAATAATCCGCCAGCCGGTTTTCCAAACAGTTTTCAGATGATCTGGGACGCATCGGCCATTGTGAAAAATGTTGCGAAAGACATACTTGTACGTAACTCTTATATTTTCCAATAGTTGAAAGTATTTTCCGAAAGGTCTGAAGAAATTCAGGCCTTTTTTTATTTGCCAGACAACCTTGACTCCTTTGCAGTGTTCTAAGGTAAAGAAGAAAAATCATTTTGGGCATTGAAGAAATCATACACGGTTGTCTGAATGGGAAACGCTCTGCACAGGAAGCGCTCTATAAGCTGTATGGAGGCAAACTGTATGGTGTCTCCATGCGATATACCCGAAATCAGATGGAGGCAGAAGATGTGCTGCAGGATGGCTTTGTCAAAGTGTTTAAAAACATACGTAGTTTCAGAGACCTGGGTGAAAATTCGCTGTTTAACTGGATGAAAAGAATCATTGTCAATACAGCCATCAACTATCTGCGCGACCAGAAAAAACATCGCTATCAGGCCGATATTGATACAATGGATGAAATTGCTGAAAACGACACGGAAGATAGTTTTTTTGATGAACTCCGCACGCTGGTATCGCAGGATGAGATTCTGGGCCTGATCCGCAATCTGCCCGAAGGGTACCGGATGGTTTTCAACCTTTTTGCGATGGAGGGTTTTTCGCATCAGGAAATAGCCGAAATGTTGGGGGTTTCGGTAAGTACCTCCAAAACACAGTTGTTTAAAGCCCGCCAACAGATTATTGCCGGTATCAGAGAAATTGCCAGAAACAGAATGACCGTCCGAAATGTAATATAAGAAGCCATGGACAAGAATTTTTACAGAATTGATGAATTAAGCCGCGGAACGCTCGGCAATCTTGAAAAAGATCCGCCGCCGATGAGCTTTGACAAAATCCGCAAGCGTGTGTTCTGGTACTCCGTATGGAGCCTCGGAATCGGCTCTTTTTTGCGTCGTTTCTGGAGCATCCCGGTTGCAGCAGCAGTCGTAGCTGTCATTTTATACCAGATTCCTTCAGCCGGATCTTCCAACCAGGTGGGGAATTCTGCCTATACCGATGACACTTCAATCCCTTCGCAATATTCTCAGCAGGTAAATTTCAACACCTCTATATCTGGTCGTAATCAGAACGAAACCTTCAGTTATAATCCGACAAATAATGCATCTAAAAACAGCAACGACTTTTCATCCGCTGGCGAAAATCAGTATATAAGCCAGAACTCAACGGGTTCAATCTCCGGAATAAATAATGGAAAAACAAATCCAGAACAGGCACTCACGACAAATGATGATGAATTGCAGAATCCGATTACACAAAACAATGGGAATTCATTTTTCGATGATAATACAATTAAAACAATTGAGGATTTTTCTGCCGAAGTTTTTAATGCTCCTGAAAAAATGCCGGTGCGACATAATATCATTCCGTTTCAACATCAATCAATTCAGGCTCCATTCATAGTTGCAAAGATTAATAAATCAGGAAGTCAGATTAGCTGGTCAGGACTGGTTAAAACAGGAGTATTATATTCAGGACCGATGTTTTCCCCTGCATCTGAAAACAGACTGGATATCAACCGGAATTTTTCGCTTTCGACCCATTTCGGTTTAGAAGCCCGGGCCGATTTCGGAAAATGGTTCATTGCTGCGGGAGTGCAACAATCGACTTTTGACAACCGCTACGCTTCGGATCATTTACTGTACAATGCACGAACGGAGAATGTGCAAAATCTGACAAATCAATTCTGGCTGACCGATAGCATTGGCTACTGGCATTTTACATATGTGTCAGATACTACCATTCATGTATTGGATTCAGTCTGGGCCTGGGAAATTGACTCTGCATTGGTTCAGGAATTTGACACCATTAGTATCGCAAAATACGACACCTTGCAAAATGCCCGCTGGAAACGAAATATAAGATATCTGGAATTACCGGTAATGATCGGAAAAACAATTTCCGTAAGCCGGCTCACATTCGGACTTTCTGGAGGATTTGGATTCGGTATTCTGTATAATTCAGAAGGCGAATATTATTTAGGTGCCGAAAGTGGACAGGTGTTTTCAGTAATGGCGGCAGAAACGAAAAAAATCTGTTTTTCGTTTCTGGCAGCGGGTTCGGTATCCTATCTGCTGAATGAGCGGTGGGCCGTTGAAGTTGTGCCCTGGTACAGAAAAATGCTTACCCCTGTATTTTCAGGAGAAATGCAAGGAACTCAGAAACCGTGGTCAGCAGGGCTATCGGCCGGGATCCGGTATAATTTTTAATCGGTCCGGGCAACCTGTCGTAAACAAGGTGTTATTACTACAGAACAAAAAACTAACTCTTATGAAAAAACAATTATTCCTTTTGCTCTTTGGGCTGTTTTCACTCACAGCCTTTTCTCAGGGCCCGTGTCAGGCTGGGTTCTACACAACTCAGGATTCAACAAATCTGTATTTGTATGATAGTTCATTCAACACCGATTCGACAGCTATTAATGTCACCAACTGGCAATGGACCTTATCCGGGATGGGGCTCAGCTACACCTATTCTGTACAGGATCCCATCCAGCCATTGAACACTTTGCCAAATGGAAGTTATGCTGTGTGCTTGACCATTCAGACAGGGACCGGTTGCAGCAGCACTTATTGTGACAGCATTTTTGTCGGCCAGCAATCGGGTTGCCAGGCTAACTTCGGTTATTATAACACCGATAGTCTGTTCTATTTTACTGACTATTCCTTCACGACCGGTGGAGGCAACATTGTTAGCTGGAACTGGACATTTAACGGTGGTACCCCCTCTGCTTCAACGCAGCAGAATCCAGTGATTACTTTCCCGAGTCCCAACACAACCTACACTGTAGCGCTCACCATTACAACGGACAACGGCTGCAGTGACACTTACCAATCATATGTGTATTATTCAGATTCAATGAGTTGTATTTATTACGTTGATGCGCTCACATACCCTGTCACAACGATTGGGGGCAGCGATGGAGCAATTGATGTAACAGTTCATGGTGGCACCCCTCCCTATTATTTTCAATGGAATAACGGTGCAGCAACCGAAGATCTTTACGGTTTGCCATCCGGAACGTATACGGCAAATGTCTGGTCATCGGATACCACATGCCCGGCTTTCACAATATCAGCCTATATTCCCGAACCATATGACAGTGGCAACGTGTATGTAGACACACTGTACGCCCCGGCTGTTGACAGTTGTCTGAATTTTATTCCGGACAGCTTTTACATCAGCGGCATCAGCACAACAGGCAGCAATGCGACTGTGACATGGATCTTCACTGGTGGAGGACAATCAGCAACAGTAACCATAGATTATACTTTTACAAATTATGGGGCGCAGGTTGTTGTTGTCACCCTCAATTGCGATTCAAGCCGATACCAGTCAACCTACATGAGCTACATTTTTATACACAGCGCTGTTGGAATCGAAGAAGAAACAAATCTGCCGGTTTACCCCAATCCTGCTACCGATGTACTAAATTTGCCTGATAACAGCCAGTATGATCTGATCAGAATCATTTCATCTAATGGCTCAGTAGTAAAGGAATTTGTTCATCCTGAAAATCAGATAGAAATAAATGATCTTCCGGCAGGAATATACTATGTACAGGCTGTTTCGGCTAGCCAGATCATCTGCACCCAACTTTCAATACTCAAATAACCTTTCTGACTTTTCATTAAAAAGGCTGTCTTCTCAGGCAGCCTTTTTTTGCTTTTATTGAAATGGATTAGATCCGTGCTTTACTATATTTTCCTCAGGATGGTCATCTGAGTATTTTTTGCAGTCGATTTCTACAGAAATCGGTTTCGAAGGTTTCTCGAAGTCTTTTGTGGAAAGATCAATTGATTTATCAGCATATACTTTTTGCATAAATAAAGCCCAGATGGGAAGTGCCATATTGGCGCCCTGACCCAGTCCCGTGCTGATGAAGTGAACCTGCATATCTTCGGCTCCAACCCAACAACCAGCAACCAACTCTGGTGTAAGCCCCATAAACCAGCCATCACTATTGTCATCTGTTGTTCCGGTTTTACCGGCTATGGGGTGTTTGATATTATAAACGGATCTTATACGTCCAGATGTTCCTCCATCAACCACACCCTTCATGAGTTCTATCATCAGATAAGCAGTCTCTTCGCTCATGGCTTCCTGGCGACGGGGTACAAAATTTGAAAGAATATTTCCATCTTTATCCTCAATGCGGGTAACAAAAATCGGTTCTGTATAAATTCCTTTGTTCACGTAGGTTGTCTGAGCACCTACCATTTCGTAAACTGTGAGCTCCGGAACTCCAAGACAGATAGCATAAACAGCAGGAATCGGGCTGGTGACGCCCATTTTGCGGGCAAGGCGAATGACCGCTTCTGGCGAAGACCTTTTGATCAGGTATGCAGAGGCCCAGTTGATGGAGCCCGCCAACGCATAGCGCAAAGTAACCATTTCACCTTCCTTGATTTTGCCAGAGTTTTTTGGAGACCAGGTTTTCCCGTTACCTAAATCGATGGTTACAGGAATCATTGGGATTTTTGTGCAGGGCGAAAACTGTCCGTCGGCCATGGCAACGGAATAAACAAAAGGCTTAAACGTGGATCCCACCTGACGACGGCTCAGACAAACATGATCGAACTTGAAATACTTATAATTTATTCCGCCAACATAAGCCTTCACGAAACCGGTTTGAGGTTCAACGGCCATAAATCCGGCATGAAGGAACCATTTGTAGTACTTTATCGAATCCATGGGAGTCATAATCGTGTCGAACTCACCTTTCCAGCTGAAAAGCCGCATTGGGACCTTCTCGTTGAACACTTTGTTGATCTGGGCTTCAGAAAACCCGTCGTTTTTCATTGTAATGTAACGGTCCGAACGACGTTTGGATACTTCCATGATTTTATCCACATCTTCCTGGCGGTAAAGACTTGTAAAAGGAGCTTGCCGTGCATGTTTCACTTCTTTGTAAAACTGAGGCTGCAGTGTTTTGCCGAGATGTTCTGCAACGGCTTCTTCGGCATATACCTGCATACGCGAATCAATGGTCGTGTAAATCTTCAACCCATCCGTGTAGAGATTGTATTTTGTACCATCCGGCTTGGTGTTTTTATTACACCAGCCATACAATGGATTGTTGTCCCACTGGTTTCTGGCAATCTGATACTCTTCTTCACTGAGAAAGTCATTGCGCTTAGGCTCTGATTCATTCATTGCTTTACGCAGGTACTCGCGAAAATAAGTAGCCATCCCTGATTTGTGATCCTGCAATTTATACTTGCCTGTGGATAGCGGAAGATCTTTGAGCGAGTCAAGTTGCACCATGGTGATAAAACCATATTTTGCCATCTGGCTCATTACAACAAACCTGCGTTTTACAGCATTTTCGGGATTCCGCACCGGGTTGAATTTCGATGGAGCCTGAAGCATTCCCACCAGCATTGCGCTTTCCTGAATATTGAGCGAATCCGGGGCTTTATCAAAGTATGTTTTAGCTGCTGATTTAATTCCAAAAGACTGACTGCCGAAATCAACCGTGTTGAGATACATGGCAATAATTTCTTCCTTGGTATAGTTGCGCTCGAGTCTGATAGCGGTTACCCACTCCTTGAACTTCGTTTTTATAAGCTCAAGTTTTGACATATCCACATCACGTGGGAAAAGGTTTTTGGCCAGCTGCTGAGTGATGGTGCTACCGCCGCCACTGCTGCGGTTTCCCCCGGCAATGGTTTTTACAAATACGCGGAATAATCCACGGACATCGACTCCGGAATGTCGTTCGAAACGGACATCCTCTGTTGCAATGAGTGCCTGAACCAGAAAAGGAGAAAGTTGCTGATATTCTACATTGGTTCGGTTTTCAAAGTAAAATTTTCCAAGAAGCTCCTGATCGCTCGAGTAAATTTCAGAAGCGAGATTATTGCTTGGGTTTTCAAGTTGTTCAAAAGAAGGGATGGGGCCTAGCATTCCAAGCGACACGCCGATAAAAAACAGATAAAAGAAGGCTGCGGCAACAAAAAAAGTTCGCCACATCCGCCTGATATATCTGGCGAAATCAGGTGAAACATTTGAACCTTTGACCTTTGCTAAAAAGTTTCTGGTGGTTTTCATGCCTAAAGTTTAGTCGGAGATATGCGAATGCCAATATCTGTAATGCCTTCAAGCACAGTATCGCGCATAGCTTGCTGAAATTCGAAAGAATACAATCCTGTTTTCGGGAACACAAATTTGCGGCTGATAAGCACTTCGTTGCTTCTGAGATAGCCACTGCCTTCGCCGATCCACCTGCCGTCAGGTTCTGCCAAAATGAACTCAATAGTGTCGCGCGTAATGCTGTCGCCCGGCATCGTTGTGGTGATAAATGTGAACAAATTACTGTGTGAATAATCGGTGTTATGACGAATAAGCACATAGAAATCGTACATGCTTTTTGTATCTGAAACTTCAAAGTCGAATTTGGCCGGATAATTCATATCCCAGCGGGCATCTGGAATTTCCTTCATTTTATAATACAGCGAATCGTCGCAGCTTGAAAGTACAATTGAAATAAATACAGCAGCAATTAACAACGATCTTTTCATTAGTCAGCAAGTTTAGAAAAATCATCTCTCCCAACAACGCGGTCATCTTCCATTTTATTTTCAAGACTTATCGCAAATTCTTCAAGATTATCAGGTATCTGATTGGCTTTATTCATCTGCTGCACCTTGGCGACATTTTCAACAGGAACAGCCATCAGATTTCCCGGAGAGTTTGAATAAGAGTACCACATAAGGCTTTTGAAAATATCACTCTTGACATGAAATGCAAGGCCTTTTTTGGTTTTCAGCGCTACATTGTGATCAGGAAAAGACCTGAGAATTTCCTGGTAAACAGGGGTTTCGTAATTCAGACAACATTTGAGTTTGCCGCACAAGCCTGCCAATTTCTGTGGATTGAGCGATAGTTGCTGAATTCTAGCCGCATTGGTTGTGACCGATTGAAACTGATGAATAAAAGTGCTGCAGCACAATTCGCGGCCGCAAGTCCCGATTCCGCCCAACTTTCCAGATTCCTGACGGGCTCCAATCTGGCGCATTTCAACACGGATTTTGAATTCATCCGCCATTAATTTGATCAGCTCGCGAAAATCGACACGGTCTTCGGCAGTATAATAGAAAATGGCTTTGGTATTGTCGCCCTGAAACTCAACATCATTTAGCTTCATGTTGATTCTCAATTCCTTGATAATAGCCAATGATCGACGCATGGTTGAAAATTCCCGCTCTATAGCCTGATACCATTTTTCGACATCTGCGGGTTTCGCCTTACGATACACTTTTTTCATCTGAGCGTCGTCGGGATTGGCTTTTTTGCGTTTCATCTGACGCATAACCTCCGGGCCAGCCAGCGAAACTATCCCAATATCATGTCCCGGAGATGCTTCAACGGCAACAACATCGCCTGCAGCAACCGATAAACCAGGGCTAAGACGGAAAAAATCTTTATGGTTATTTTTAAATCTGACTTCAATGCAATCGAATTGCAAAGCAGTTCCCATGTTTTTAATGCCATTAAAGGCCGTTTCAGCTGAAACCTTACAGCACCCCGATGAAAACTTCATCTCGCTGATATTGTCCTTTTGATGTACACAAAGCCCGCGGGCTATAAAATTCGGTATATGGCAGTTGTCTGTTTTCATAACATAAAGGGGGCAAAGGTACAATATAATGTGGAAATGCCGAATAGGAATGTGAAAATGTGGGGCTTCGCCCATGTGAACCTTTGCCAATGTGAGAATATTAGATTGTCACTTTTGTCCCTTCGACAAGCTCACGACAGAGCTTTTTACTTTTGTCTTGTTACTTTTATCTTTTGTCTTGTTTAGGATGTGGGAATGTGTTGATGCATCAGGCGTAAGGCGATAGGCATCAGGCGTAAGGCATGCGGCTTAGAAGGATCACATGGAAAATGCGAAATCAGAAATACGAGACACGAAATACGAATGGCCGATGCGATGCGGTGATGCGGTGGTGTGAAGATTTGGGGCTCAAGTGAAACGTGACATGTTCGCCCATGTGAGGATTTGCCAATGTGAGAATATTAGAATGTCACTTTTGTCCCTTCGACAGGCTTAAGACAGAGCTTTTTACTTTTGTCTTTTTACTTTTATCTTTTGTCTTGTTTAGGATGTGGGGATGTGTAACGTTTGTATCGAGTAACAAAAATAAAATTACAACCTGAACATCCGGCCGATGTTAAAACTCAGATCGGTAAAAATCAGCTTCGGATTTCCGTTGCGTTCGATATGAAAAATGGCTTCATCAATACTGGTGCGGAAAAAATCGAGATTATCCTTGTGTACGTAAGCCGCGAATTTGCTGAAGAATTTTTCGTCCTCAGGATTATAGAATTTGATCTTTTTCAGATCGGCGCCCAATTGAAAAGTATTGGTCAGTTTTCGCGCACTCTCTGCAAAAATATGTTTCTGTTTCTCGCGTCCCAATGTGGAGAATTCGGCCGACATTTCAAAAATAGCTTTACCATTCAGCGCAAAACAAGTCCTCATCCAATTGCGGAAAAAATCAGAAACCATAATCATTTCATCGCGATTCTGCAAATAATCAAACGCTTTTTCCAGATTTCCTTCACTATTATAGATGGCATCGAAAATATCATTTTCGGGACGGTCGCTAAAATGTTCGCGCAAAAAACCATAACTCTGTTGCGATGTTGGAGCTTCGATTCGCGTTGTCTGAACGCGTGAAAGGATAGTCGGCAAAATCAGATCGTGGTTTTCGGCAATAAGCAAAAACAAAGTGTTGTCAGATGGCTCCTCAAGTGTTTTGAGGATTTTTGGAGCTGCATTATACTGGATTTTTTCAACCATCCAGACAATAATCACCTTGATTTTTGCCTCATGATTCTTATATTGCAGTCTTCCGATAATATCATTGATGTCATCAACAGAAATGAGACCCTGTTTGTTTTCAACCTGTATGTGCTCATACCAGGAATTCAAATTTACAATGCCCGACTTGTTTTTGACAAAGGAACGCCAATCGGCCATGTAGTCGCGACTCAGTTCTCTTTTGTCTGCTTTCACTACCGGAAAAAGGAAATGCAGATCAGGGTGCTCCATCGATGCAAAACGCCTGCACGATGAACATTCGCCACAACTATCTGCTTTCAGGCCATCCGCGTCATCAAAATATTTCCGGTCAGTACAGTTCAGAAACTGGGCAAAAGCTAAGGCAACCATAAGTTTCCCGCTACCCGGAGGGCCAATAAACATCTGCGCATGGGCAATCCGCTGCTCTTCAGCTGATGTAATCAGCTTGTTGAGCACCTTAATATTGCCTGGTATATCTCTGAAAAGCATTCGGAAATTTTTTACGAAAATACGGCAAAAAAAATTATTTTCATTAAAAAATACATTTGGTAAAATATCCGCATGCCAAAAGGCGTTATCAATAACAGAGTGAGTTCCAAAAACTGTTCTTTTCAAAATCCTTTTGTTTGGATAGCTCTCATGGTGGGTAATGTGATGCCCGGGGAACAACCCCGGGCATTTTTTATTGCCGGATTGGTCGGCACAATCGGTAGTTAAGTATATATTTAAGGGTGATTTGCGGTTTTAACAATAGCCGCCCATTAAAATATTCTATTTTTGTAACAATAAATAAACCGTCATGAGAAAAATTTTTCTTTTAAGCTGGTTGTTCATCTTCGTTTTTGCAACAACCTCTGTAGCCCAGGATGAAGGGTATACATTCACCGACACCAAAACCGTAAAAGCAACTTCGGTAAAGGATCAGTACAGATCGGGCACCTGCTGGAGCTTTTCGGCGCTGGGTTTTTACGAAGCTGAACTGCTCCGTCTTGGTAAAGGAGATTTTGATCTTTCCGAAGCTTTTGTGATTCGTCACTCTTATATTGACAAAGCTGAACGCTATCTTCGTTTCCGCGGAGCACTGAATTTCGGCGGGGGCGGCGCTTTTCACGATGTTACGAATGTCATGAAAACCTATGGAATGGTTCCGGAAGCTGCTTACAAAGGATTAAACTATGGAACAGATAAATTCGACCACAGCGAACTCGATGCCGTGCTCAAAGGTTACATGGATGCCATTGTGAAGAATGAATCTGCCACACCTACTACCGCATGGAAAGCCGGCTTCATTGCTATTCTCGATGCTTATCTCGGACCAGAACCTACTGAATTCGAATACAACGGAAAGAAATATACGCCAAAATCTTTTCAGGAAATGCTGGGCTTGAATTTCGATGATTATATCGAGGTTTCTTCTTTTACGCACCATCCTTTCTATGAAGAATTTGTTCTTGAAGTTCCCGACAACTGGAGCCACGATATGTCATGGAATATTCAGATGAACGAACTTACTGAAATAATAGAGTATTCTATCAACAACGGATACACCGTAGCGTGGGCAAGCGATGTTTCGGAAAAAGGCTTCAGCTGGACCAATGGGGTTGCTGTTGTTCCGGATGCAAAACGCGATGACCTTTCAGGTACTGAGCGCGAAAAATGGGAAAAGCTTACTACAAAAGAAAAATCAGCTCAGCTTTATTCATTCGAGAAACCAATGAAAGAAATTGAAGTTACCCAGGAAATGCGTCAGAATGAATTTAATAATTTCAAAACCACCGACGATCACGGAATGCTGCTCACTGGCATTGCCAAAGATCAGAACGGAACCGTATATTTCAAAGTAAAAAACAGCTGGGACGCAGTTGGAAAATACGAGGGGTATTTTTACGTTTCCAAAGCATTTGTTATGCTGAAAACCACTGATATGCTCATTCACAAAAAGGGTGTACCGCCAGCTATTCTGAAAAAGCTGAAACTGTAATAGATTAATTTCAAAATACAACCGGCCAGCGATCTTGGCCGGTTTTTTATTGCCGAAAAATTTGGCCTACCCTATATTTTCATGACAAGCATCAATAAAAAACATTCCAACTTTCAAATGAATATTTCTCCTGAGCACTTTTTTTAATATTATTTTTGCGCATAGATTAAAATGACATGAAAAACATACTCATTCTCGGAGCCGGTCTTTCGGCATCAACACTCATAAGATATCTTCTGCAAAAAAGCGAAGAGCATCAGTGGACTGTTACTGTTGCCGACAGGGATCTGGCTACTGCAAAAAGAAAAACCGACGGTTACAAAAACGGAAAAGCAGTTTCATTCGACATAGCTGATGAAGCCGAACTTGCAACCCTGATAAAGGAAAATGACCTTATCGTAAGCATGATGCCAGCCTTTTTTCATCCGGTGGTGGCCAAACAATGCCTCAACTTTTCGAAGCATCTTTTCACAGCTTCGTATGTGTCGCCGGAAATGAAATCCTTCAATGAAGAAGCTACGGCAAAAAACCTGATATTCTTTAATGAATGCGGCGTTGACCCGGGCATCGATCATATGTCGGCTATGAAAGTGATTGATGAAATCCGTGCAAATGGCGGAAAAATTACCGGATTTGAGTCAAACTGTGGCGGTCTGATCGCACCGGAATTTGATACCAATCCATGGAATTACAAATTCACCTGGAACGCACGAAACGTAATTCTTGCCGGACAAGCCGGAGCACGCTTCCTGCATAATGGGAAATATAAATACATCCCCTACACTCGGCTCTACGAACGCATTGACAAAACATCCGTTTTAAACTTCGGCGAATTTGAAATTTATGCAAACCGCGATTCGCTGAGTTATAAAGAAGTGTACGGCCTCGAAGATGTTCAAACCATTGTACGCGGGACCATGCGCCGTCCGGGATATTGTACTGCATGGAATTGTTTTGTGCAACTCGGAGTCTGCGACGACACCTACGAATTGGAAAATCCGGAAAAGCTCACCTATCGCAGCTTTATTGAATCATTTCTTCCTGAAAAACATGGGGTCAGTGTTGAAGATAATTTCTGCCAGTATCTGAATATTGACAGGAATGGTGACATATTCAAAAAAATGGAATGGCTGGGATTGTTCACGGAAACTCCTGTAGGAGCCGGTTTCAAAACGCCTGCTCAAATTCTGCAAAGCATTATAGAGCCGAAATGGCAGCTCGAAAAAAACGATCTCGATCTTCTCGTAATACAACATACATTTGACTATGAGCTGAACGGAAAGAAATTCCGCCGCATGTCATCGATGGGAATCATTGGCACCGACACCGTTCACACAGCAATGTCAATCACTGTTGGAACACCTTTGGCCATTGCTATTGAATTATTCCTTACCGGAAAAATTACCGGTAAAGGTGTACAGATTCCGGTAAAACCTGAATACTACAATCCAATTCTTGATGGGCTGAAACCGTTTGGTGTCGAGTTCTTCGAAGAAGAGCAAGAGATTTGAGATATCAGATATTTGAATTTAGATTTTTGAAGTAAGTATAGCCCTACGAAAGAGTTTGTTGGGCTACATCAATAATTACGATTGAGCTATGCCCAAAGCAAAGCTGCTTGTTTCTTCACTGCAAATGTCACAACTACTTTAATAATTGAAAATCAACAGAAGCAAGTTTGAGTTCCCGGGCAAGCCTTAATCAGCTTCGAAAGGCAAATACTGCGCGACCCGGGATCTCATTCTATACTGCAGACTTCTTCTGCTAATTTACGCTGTCTCCTTCGATACACCGCAAGCAGATATCTCGCAAAGAGCTACGAGTGCGGCACTCAGGATGACAGCAACTAAAAGTGTAATTTTTTATTTAGGTTGGAAAACGCGTTTTGCTGGTGCTTGTCGCGTAATGTCAGCATGACTGCACGCGGGTCTCAGGAAGACAGCGGAGACGCTGGGCGTAATCCCGATTAGAAAATCTGCGTGACCTTGACTTCAATCTTGACCTCTATCTTAACCTTAACCTGGGCGCGCGGCTCCTGCTTGCAGCAGCTTGCCACGTTTTACATGGTTTTACGTTGACGCGTGCCCACTTATTCTACTCCGCAAACTTCCGCAAATAGGCAGTCAAATCGGAAGCAATATCAAGCTTTAGTTTTTTTGAAAGCCGGTTCTTTTTTATTTTAATTGAGGCCTCCGAAATGCCCATCACATGCGCGATTTCCTTATTGCTGAGATTAATCAGAATATAAGCGCAGAGTTTTTGTTCGCCCTGTGTAACGTCGGGATGGGTTTCGGAAAGTATTTTAAAAAAACCGGGATAGACCTGTTCAAAATGATAGAAATAATTGTTCCAGACAGCTTCATCGCCTGCATTCATGCGGATAATGCTCTGTATTTTTTTAAGATTTGCCGAACCAGCAACTTCAGCATTTGTATCAATTAAAAGACTCACATTCTTATCAATTTCCTGCAGCGTTTCATTTTTTGTAACAATATGCATGGTCATCGATGTGAGTTGTCGCTCTTTGGTTTGCAGATCGTTGGTCAGTTTTTCATGTTCAAGTTGAGCAATGATGGCCTTACTTTCAAGCTCGTCAGCCAGTCTTCTTTTTTCGCTTTCGGCCAGTGCATGTTTCTGATCAAGCATTCGGGTACGATTGCGAAAATAGATAAAAAGCAGAACAAAAAAGATCAAAGCTACTGCAATAATGGCAATTATAAGCCACTGAACACGGCTCTGGAGCTTCATCTGCCGGTCGAGCAACAGTTTTTCCTTTTGCCATTTATTCTGCTGCATCGATAAAATGAAATCGGCGAAATCACCTTCAGTTGTTTGAGCTTCGATTTTTTCGGTGATGTCCTTGTACTTTTTCAAATACTCGTAGGCTTGTGTAATTTCGCCCTGCGATTCAAAATAATCAGAATACAATTTATAAATCTCAGGAAGCTGCGCCGAAGCACCACTTGACATGGCAAATCCGAGCGCAGAATCAAGACAAAGAGCTGCGTAATCATAATCTGAATTCCGCAGTAATGTTCTGCCAAGATTCGTATAAGTGAGTGATAGCTGCGATTCCGGGATGCTGTCTTTAAACAGAATTGATTCTTTATAATAATAAACAGCGCTGTCGGTCTGGCCTGAGTTTTCGAAAATAACACCTATGTTATTGAATGCCGTTGCTATTCCCACTTCGTAATCATTACGCACTGCAATACCGAGCGCTTCGCGATGCAACGACATTGCAGTATCGTACATCTGAAGCTTTTCATATAACGAACCAATATTGTTTTTAAGATCAACAATGTTTCTGAATTTATTGTCTCTGGTCTGAATTTTCAACGATTGATTAAAAAAGAAAATACTGTAATGGTATTTGCTTATAGAGTACGACACAACCCCCAGATTGTTGTATACAAGCGAGATTCCAATGGTATCATCCAACAGACGATAGTATTCAAGCGAGCGGATGAAACTCTGCAAAGCCATGTCATTGACACCACGTGTAAATAAAACGATGCCCTGCAAATTGTAACATTCGGCCAGTCCTTTGTCGTAATTCAGATGCGTGCATTCATCAATGAGTATTTCAGCTTCGCGCAAAGCCTGTAAGGGCTCTGAATTGGTCTTTTCGCGCGCAGAAAGTATGCGTTTATCAATGTCATCGTGTTGCGCAAAAGTCAACACCGTAATAAACAAAAGAAAAATATGCAATAAGACTTTTTTCACCATTCAAAATTATGCATTTTTCACATCCAGATTGTCACGTAATTCATTCCCAATAATCATAAACGCCATTACCGCCAGAACTATTGCCAAACCGGGCAACAATGCAAGGTAAGCGCTATCGAGCACCAAATGACTATAGTATTCTTTCACCATTCCACCCCAGGTTGCTACCGGTGGTTGGACTCCAATTCCAAGAAAACTGAGCCCGGCCTCAGTCATAATCGCCGATGAAAACGAAGATGCAGCCAGCACAATCACTGGTCCACGAATGCCCGGCAATATATGACGAAAAATTATTTTCCTTTTTCTTATTCCAAGTGCTGTTGCGGCTTCTATGTAATCACGTTCTTTGATCGACATCACCTGACCACGCACAACACGCGCAATATCGACCCAGAATGTAACTCCAATGGCAACAAAAATCTGCCAGAAACCTTTGCCCAATGCGAATGTAACAGCAATCACAAGCAGAATCGTCGGCAGCGACCACACAACACTGAAAAGCCAGACTAAAAAGCGATCGATAATTCCGCCATAAAATCCGGCAATGGCTCCAAGCGTAATTCCAATAATTAATGCTATGAAAACCGCAACCAGACCAACGGTAATGCTAACGCGCGATCCCAGAACAATGCGACTCAAATAGTCGCGTCCGAAACGATCGGTGCCAAGTAAGAATTTCTTTTTAACAATCATGTTGGAGACAATAAACTTCTCCAGCTCAATTCCTGAAGCCACCGCCAAATCGCCGTTCTGAGCCGTCCACGCATTTTGCAGCTGCCGGCAGTCATAAACTTCAGTCAACCCTTCGTTTGGATTCAGACCTGTGTAGGTTTCGATGTACAAACTATCTTTTCTGAAATAATAGCTAAAAATGGCTTTGCTGCTCACCGACATAGGTTCGCCCCCAAGCAGCTTTTCCAAGAAAGAAACTTTTTCTGCCGCCGGCATTGGAATTTCAAGGAACTTACATTCGAAACCCGGCTTCTGCAAAGCAATTTCAACATGCTGGCTATTAGCGTTGCTTGTTGCATCGGGAATAATGAAATAGCCAAATACCGCAACCAGAGCCATCAGAACGATGTAGCTCAATGCGATGTAGCCCAGAATAGTTTTGATTAACTTGCGTTTCATTATTTCAGATAACAATGACAAAGATATATAATTCGTTATAACAGTAATAATTGGTTTTGAGTTCCCTTTATACTCCGAAATGGCTCTCCTCAATCATTATTTTTAGTACCTTTAACCCCATAAAACCACATTATGAAAACCCTGATAACATTCAGTCTCGTGGTGCTCAGCATGATCGTTTCGGCACAGGATATTCCTGTTGCAACAGCCGAGCAGTTCAACCGTTTCAAGGAAAGCACAACCTATCTTGTCAGATACGATGACCCATTCAGTTCGTTCGACAGCTACATGACAGAGGATATGGCGAAAGTCTGGAAAATCACACCCTACAAAATCATTTCTCCCGCTGAGTTTGAAACACTCAGTAAAGACAAAAAAAATTCGTTCATTTTCCTTTCCGAAATTTTCAAAGAAGAAGGTGATAAAACCGCTACATGGAATCTGCTGAATATCACACTCGGATCTAATGCCGGAAGTGCCAATATGAATTCGATGCCCGACCTTGGCAGCGCGCCACTGAGCTATGTTTCGGAAGAAGACGACAACGAAACTGAATACCTGTATAAACTCGCCGGGATGCTTCGATTCTTTCAGTATTACATCAAATACAATATTGAAAATCCGGGGTCTGACATAAAAACTGTGGTAAAATCAAACAAATCGAAGATCGCCGGAAAAGAGCTATGGCTGCTTGAGAGCGACATGGCAGCGGACGTAAATACTACGGATAAAATCAGCAAATTCTATTCGGGCAGCGTGAAATTTGTGAGCCCCGAAGAAATACGTTCGGCCATACATGAAGGCAAAAGCAATGTTGTTTTTCTCCACCAGATTGCACCCGGAAACAGCGGCGGAAAATGGTGCATGAAATTTCTGATTTCAGCAGCCGACGGCTGCCCGCTGTATTACGACATGACAACCATCGGCAGTGGAAAAGATGATGGATTTTCGTCAGCCGATTTCAAATCAATCAATTAATTTTTCTCAGAATATTTTTATGAGCGACGACAAAAAAATCATTTTCTCCATGGTGGGTGTGAATAAAATTTATCCACCCCAGAAGCAAGTACTCAAAAACATTTACCTTTCATTCTTCTACGGAGCCAAAATTGGCGTTTTGGGTCTCAATGGAAGTGGTAAATCATCATTGCTGAAAATCATTGCCGGCACTGAAGCGCCCACCGAAGGCGATGTGGTTTTTTCTCCGGGATATTCCATCGGAATGCTTGATCAGGAGCCACATCTCGACGATGACAAAACCGTAAAGCAAATTGTTGAAGAAGCCGTTCAACCGGTGGTCGATATTCTGAAAGAATACGAAGACGTCAATAATAAATTTTCTGAACCCATGAGCGACGATGAAATGAATGCCCTCATCGTCCGTCAGGGAGAGCTTACTGAACTTATTGAACAAAACGACGCATGGGAGCTCGACTCGCGTCTGGAACGAGCCATGGATGCGCTCAACTGTCCGCCATCGGATCAGTTTGTGAAAAATCTCAGCGGTGGAGAGCGCCGACGTGTTGCGCTGGTGAGGCTGCTGTTGCAAAAACCCGACATCCTGCTACTCGATGAGCCCACCAACCACCTTGATGCCGAATCGGTTCAGTGGCTCGAAAAACATTTGCAGGATTATCAGGGAACTGTCATTGCTGTTACCCACGACCGTTATTTTCTGGACAATGTAGCCGGCTGGATTCTCGAGCTCGATCGCGGCGAAGGCATCCCATGGAAAGGAAACTACAGCAGCTGGCTCGAGCAGAAATCTGCGCGACTGGCGCAGGAAGAAAAAACCGAATCGAAACGACGCAAAACTTTGGAGCGCGAACTTGAATGGATTCGCATGGCACCATCGGCCCGTCACGCCAAAGGAAAAGCACGTCTGAACGCCTACGAAAAACTGTTGAGCCAGGATGTAAAGGAAAAAGAATCAAAACTGGAGTTGTTCATTCCCGACGGTCCAAGACTTGGAAGCCAGGTGATTGAAGCCAGTAATATCAGCAAAGCTTTTGACAATAAATTACTGTTCGAAAATCTGAGTTTTGCTGTTCCGCCAAACGCCATTGTTGGCATCATCGGCCCCAACGGCGCAGGTAAAACAACATTATTCAGACTTATTATGGGTCTTGATAAAACCGACACAGGTACTTTTGTTGTTGGTGAAACAGTAAAACTGGGTTATGTTGACCAGTCGCATGCCTCGATTGATCCTGATAAAACCGTATATCAGGCTCTCAGCAACGGAGTTGACACCATTCGTGTCGGCGGCCGCGAAATCAATGCCCGGGCTTATGTGAGCAGGTTCAACTTCAACGGGCCCGATCAGGAAAAGAAATGCGGAGTACTTTCAGGAGGTGAGCGCAACCGCCTGCATCTGGCACTGGCACTTAAAGAAGAAGCCAATGTACTTTTGCTCGATGAGCCATCAAACGACATTGACATCAACACCCTGCGGGCACTCGAAGAAGGCATAGATTCCTTTGCTGGCTGCGCTATGGTTATCAGTCACGACCGATGGTTTCTCGATCGTATATGCACACATATAATGGCTTTCGAAGGCGATTCATCTGTGGTGTTTTTCGAAGGTAGCTTTAGCGAATACGAGGAAAACCGCAAAAAACGACAGGGGGACTCACCTGTAAGATTCAAATACAAAAAGCTTTCTGTTTAACAATATTTACGGGTTAAAAGTTGCTTTTTATAATACAAATTGACTAACTTGCAATAAAATTAAAGGTCATGAATGAAATAGTTGTCGGAATCGATTTTTCAAAAGGGGCTCTCAATGCACTCAAATACGCGTCACTCCTCGCCAGGGGTTTTAAATGCAAAATCACTATGCTGTGGGTTGATAAACCTTTTAATCCGGACAGCGTGTACATTGATGGCGAAAACTTCCGCGAGGGTGTTCATAAGCGCTTTGCAGAACTTATTGAAGAATACACACCGCTTGTCGGAAAAGACAATATTCAATATAAAATCCGCACAGGCAAAGTGTATGATGAAATTGCGGCCTATGCCAAACTGAACAAATGCCGCTTTGTGGTCATCGGAACCCATGGCATCAGTGGGTTTGAGGAATTATGGATTGGATCCAATGCCAACCGGGTGGTTTCCATTGCTCCCTGCCCCGCATTTACGCTGCGTCAGGATTTTTTAGTGTCCAATGCAATCCGTAAAATTGTTGTACCCATCGACCGGACCGCTGAAACAGAAATGAAAGTACCCTTCGCCATCGAAGTAGCAAAAGCATTCAATGCAGAGATTATTCTGATGAAGCTATACTCAACCAATGTTCCGCTGCTGAAGAAAAAAGTAGATGATATTGCCGACGACATTTCCGCCAAACTCCTTAAAGAAAAAATCAAGGTCAGCGTTGTGGAAAAAATCATAGTCAATATCACCAGTGATGTTCTTTCAGTGATTGAAAAAAACGATGCCGATTTACTGATAATAATGACTGAACAACAGAATCGTGCATCCAATATCATGCTTGGTGAAATGGCTCAGCAACTCGTTAACAACAGTCCGGTCCCGGTTCTCAGCATTCATCCCGACGATAAAACATCCAATTAATTTCAAGCGCTTTTCATGTACCCTGATTCACTCCACCGGATTGCCGAAGAAGCATTCCAGATTCCTGTTTCCAACGTTTTCATGCTTCCTGCATCCGGCTCCAGCAGGCGATATTTTCGGATAACATTCAGCGACGGCAAAACTGTTCTGGCCGCCGAAAATGCAGAAATACGCGAGAATAAAGCATTTATTTCTTTTGCAAAACACTTCGGCTCACAGGGATTACCGGTGCCTGAAATCCTGCATGAACACAGCGATGGGCAATTGTATTTTCAATCCGATCTGGGCAACGAAACATTATATGATTTCCTTTCTAAAAACGGACATAGCAATGAAAAAGTCCTGCATTATTACCAGCGTGCAGTCGATTATCTTTTGAAATTTCAATTCTGCCTGTCCCCCGATTACTCACTTTGCTTTCCGCGCGACCGTTTTGACCGCACCAGCATGATGTGGGATCTGAATTATTTCAAATACTATTTCCTGAAACTCGCCAATGTTCCATTCGACGAGCAAAAACTGGAACAAGATTTTTCTGCTTTCTGCAATGCATTGAACGAAGTCCCTTCCGGATTTTTTATGTACCGCGATTTTCAGTCACGCAACATAATGACTGCCGCCGATGATCTGGCTTTCGTTGATTTTCAGGGTGGACGGCGCGGGCCACTTCAATACGACCTTGCCTCGCTTCTTTACGATGCCAAAGCCAATCTCAGCAACGATTTCCGAAAACAAATTTTTGATTATTACAACAAAAAACTGACTCAACAACATCCTGAGCATAGCGAGCAATTTCAAAAATACTATTATCATTTCGTAATGCTCCGCATCATGCAGGCGTTTGGTGCATATGGCTACCGTGGCTATTATGAAAAAAAATCGCATTTCCTGCAGTCAGTGCCACTTGCAGCAGCTAACATCAAGTATTTACTCGGAGTCATTGGCTTTGGAAATGAATTTCCGGAATTATTAAAAATGTGGACACACATTGCTGAAGAATTCTATAATAATGACTCACCTGAACTTGAAAACGGCGTTCTTCATGTCGATGTTTCGAGTTTCTCGTATCGTAAAGGATATCCTTCGGGAAGTCCCGATCATGGAGGCGGATTTATTTTTGATTGCCGCGCACTACCGAATCCCGGACGCGAAGAACAATTTAAAACCCGCACCGGCAAAGATAAAGACGTTGCTGATTGGCTCCTGGAAAAACAGGAAGTTGCCGGATTTTTGAACGCTTGTTCTGATCTGGTGCAGCTTTCAGTAAATAATTATCTTGAAAGAAAATTCAAACATCTATCTGTCGCCTTTGGGTGTACAGGCGGTCAGCACCGTTCAGTCTACTGTGCAGAGAGTATGGCGCGATTGCTTGAAGAAAAATATGGTGAAAATATAAGACTGTCACTGCATCACAGGGAATTTTCGTAGCAGCGCAATAAACAAGCGACAAAATTGTCTAAATACACAAATCTGGTTATGGACATTGCTTTACTAAAGAAGGGTGATCAGCGGGCTTTTCAGGAGCTCATTGATTCTACACACAGCGATGTTTTCAAACTGGCCCTGAAATTCACTTCAAGCCGCGACGATGCAAAGGATATTTCACAGGAAGTGTATCTCGAAGCATTCAGAAATATCGGCGATTTCAGAGAAGATGCCAATATTAAAACCTGGTTATACAGAATTACCGTCAACCGCTCGCTCAATCTTATAAAAAAAAATAAGTCGAAATTTCAATCCATCAGCATTGATCGCGAAAACGAAAGTGTCGCTGGCATTACTGCTTCCGCACATTTTGCTGCCGACAAACCATTGGAGAACAAAGAGCTGCGCATACTACTTAATACAGCACTTGATCAGCTGCCGGAAAATCAACGCTCAGCTTTTCTTTTATTCAACCACGATGGAATGAGTTACAATGAAATTGCCGAAATATTAAACACTTCGCTGAGTGCTGTTGAATCGCTTATTTTCAGATCCAAAGCCAATCTCCGGAAGTTGCTCGGGGATTATTACAAAAATAATTATCAGGGAACGCAAGTTTTGAAATCAAATGATGTCAAATGAACATTCAAACAAAATGAACTGCTACGATTTCAACCATATAATTGACCTGGGAATTATTCCGGAAGAGCAACAAACACTCTTGCAGGAACACATGACGACATGCCCACAGTGCAGAAATTATTATTTACTGGTTTACAACAGTGTTGAAAACGCACATGAATTACTGAGCAACGAAGGCCCGGAACAGGGATTGGCTGCCGCAATCGGACATTTTGTTTTCAACGCAGCCCGTCAGACAAAAGCAATTCCGATGTGGATAAAATTATCATCAGCAGCTGCTGCCATTGTTTGCGGACTATTAATAGGAAGTGTCGCCTATGACGCACGTATGCAATCGGAGCAGAATCAGGAATATTCCTATTTAAGCACTGAAAATGACACGCTCTACATGGCCGAAACAACTGAAATAATGTATCGTTCATTTCTTACTGAAAACGAAGAATAATATATATGAAAAACAAAAACACCATAATCTGGATTCTGGCGATAATCAGCACCATCTCAACAACAGCGCTCATCACGCTATGGCTCATCAGACCTGCAGCGCCGGAGATGCGCCCGTTCCATCATAAACCAGATAGTGATTGCAGCAAAACAAAACAATGCGAAAACCGGATGGTGGAAAAACTGAACATGAATCCGGAACAGGCCGAAAAATATATGGCTCAGCGCAAAACACACCACGAAAAAATTGATCCGGTGTTTGATTCGCTTCGTTCACTTCGCACAAAGCTATTTGAAGAAATGGATAAATCAACTCCCGATTCAGCTGTAATAAATTCCTGCATTGCGAAAATTTCGGAACAGGAAGCCATTGTTCAGCGCGAAGGTGTAGATCATATTCTTTATATGAAGAGTTTCCTCGATCCGGTGCAATTCGATTCACTTTTGAGCATTCATTCTCACGCCATGATGCCCATGGGAAAAACGATGCATAAGGATAAAAAACGACATTGCAATTAAACTAAAACAAATAAAAACACACACATGAAACAGATTTTTTTAATGGCGGTTATTGCAGTTTTTGCAATCACATTCAGCACAGCTCAGGCGCAGCAGGGACAACCCAAAGCAGGTTGCGGCGAAGGTCAGCAAATGCACAAAGCAGGTGGATGCAGCTGCATTCCTAATCTCACCGACGAGCAGATGAAACAAATGGAACCGATGAAACTTGCATTTCAGAAAAAGAAATTAGATTTCCACAATCAGATTCAGGCCAAAAAAGCTCAGCTGATTGTTGTTTCAACAGGTGACAAGATTAATAAAGAGGAAGCTTATAAACTTATTGACGAAATTGTAGCTCTGAAAGCAACTATGGATAAAGCGCAGTTTGATCATAAAATGGCTGTCAGAGCAATTCTGACACCTGAGCAACAACTTGCTTTTGATATGCATGCTGCTAAAGGTGGCGACAATTGTGGCGGAAAAAATGGTCAGGGACAAGGCAACTTTCATGGCGGCCATGGCCAAATGATGGGTGCTGGATGCCAGGACAAAGCTGGTAAGCCAAATAGTTCATGCTGCCCTGATGGACAGAAAGCTGCCGGATGCAGCGGATCAGGCAAAGGAATGCAGCACGGACAAGGCGGTTGTTCAGGAAAATAATTCCGCTTTCAATATTATTTTAAAGGCCTTCCTTTTGGAGGGCTTTTTTATTTATTCACAACCCTTGAAGGGTTTGAAACCCTTCAAGGGTTTTTAAACAACAGCACCACCACCTGCGCAGATATTGCTTCGCCACGTCCTACGGCATCGACACCTTCGTTGGTTTTGGCTTTCACCGATACATGTGTGCGGTCCGTATTCAGCGCAGCAGCAATATTTTCGGCCATCTGCATTTTGAAAGGCATCAGCTTTGGCCGCTCTGCAACAACGACTGCGTCGATATTAATGATTTTATATCCCGCTGCAGAAACAAGTTCCATTGTTTTTTTCAGCAGAATCATGCTGTCAATTCCCTTATATGCGGGATCGGTATCGGGAAAATGCGAACCTATGTCGCCCAGTGCCAGAGCGCCAAGCAGCGCATCACACAAAGCATGAATTAACACATCGGCATCGCTGTGTCCGGATAATCCAAAATCAGAAGGGATATTGACTCCGCCAATAATCAATGGTCGTCCGGGCACCGTACGGTGAAGGTCATAACCAATTCCCTGGCGGATTTCCATTATTTAGTTGGCGTTGCTTACTTTATCGAAATTGAAAACCAGCGTAAAACGAAGTGTGTTTTCAAGCGGATTGCGCTGCTCCAATGGAATCAGATAGGAGAAATCGAGACCAAACACATTGTAGCGTAAGCCCGCTCCCAGCGTAATATATTTACGGTTTCCCTTGTTGGGATGCTCGTAGAAAAATCCAGCGCGAAGTGCAAACTGCTGATCGTACCAGTATTCTGTACCCAAACAAAAACTGAGCTCCTGCATTTCTTCCTTAAAACCTCCTGGCGCGTCTGAAAATGAGCCAAACATGCCGCTTACAATGGATCGTTTTGGATCTTTACCATCGGCTATGATATAATCACCATTCACATCCTTGATGGGCTGACCAGCTGAATCCTCAGCGTAGATGGGCGGTGTAGGCACAAGCAGTTTGTTGAAATCGAAAGTAAACATCAGCTGGTTATAATCGTCAAGGTCTAATGTGAGTGAAGGCCCAAGACGCATATTGATCGGAATAAACGAGCGGTCCTGATTTTCGGTATAAGTAATTTTTGCACCAATGTTTGAAATGTCGGCACCAAACGCAAGAACAGCAGGTGTTTTGCCCAATTCAATTTCTTTTTGGTAGAAAAAAGCAATGTCTGTTGCAATAGATTGTCCGGGTTTTGACTGTGCTCCGTTTACAAAAATGCCTCCCGTAAGATTTGAATAGATATATCTCAGTGCAATAGCACCACTGATATAATCCGAAAACTTACGGCTATATGCTGCATCAACGGCAAATTCGTTTGGACTGAACTGCCCGATTTCTGTTCCAACATTGTCGGTGAAAACAATGTTTCCAAGAGAGAAATAACGCAAAGAGCCGGCAATAACCTGGTCATCGTCGAGTTTTTTGTAACCGGTGAGATAACCCAAGCTAATATCATTGACCAGCTGACTAAGCCAGGGACTGTAAGAAACAGAGAACCCAACGTTTTTATCAATGAAGGCATATTTTGCCGGATTGTAATGCATGGAATAAACATCAGGAGAGGTTCCTGCACCGGCATCACCCATGGCGCCACCTCTGGCGTCGGGAGCAATCAGGAGAAAAGGAACTGCAGTTGTGATAGTGTTTATGCCGTATGCCTGTTCAGTAAGGTCCTGACTCGATTGCGACCAAGCGCTATTGGCCGAAGCCAGCAGCACTACCAAAGAAAATATTGAAACGAGGAACTTCATACAAAATCTGTTATTTGGGTTTGCAAAATTACAATTTATTATTTACTTCAAAATTACCAGCTTTTCCGACTTCTCGGCATACTGGCCATCAGAATTCTTCACGCGCAGACGATAAATATACACCCCCCGGGCAAGCGGTGAACCATAGTCGTCTTTACCATCCCATTCAATCGGATCTGCGCGAAAACCATTGGTGTTTACGTTGCGCGCAATCGTTTTTACAAGTTTTCCGGTTATGGTGAAAACCTGAATCTGAACATCGAGTCCACAGCAAGGCTGATTGTGCTCAAACCAGAATTCTGTTTGCGTAGTGAACGGGTTGGGATAATTCAGAACATGTGTCAGGGCCAGTCCGGCCGATGATGAAACAATGAATTCAATGCTGGCCTCAGAAGAGTTATTGAGAATATCCCAGGCTTTCAGTACAATTGTGTGCGGCCCTTCCGAAAGAGATTTGAACGGATATCGCACTGTGCCATTGGTATAACTGTCTTTCTCTGCTTCGTAATAGTCGTTGAGTAAAACAGACTCAGCAGAATTGCCATCGAGTGTGGCTGTAATATCATGGCCGATTCCGGTGCCAACCGTATTTATACCGCTCTCATCGCTCAGGTTGGCCAGAATCACCGGGTTCTCGTTGGTAGTTCCACCGCTCACAAAGAGTTCGGAATTGAGAAACAAATTGATCTCCGGGCCTGCGTTATCATCAAGAATTGTATCCGAGCTGCCACCGATAATGAAATCTTCATACCAGCCGGTAGCGTCGATGCTGCCATTCTCAGCATAATAGCTTATTCTTCCGTTTCCGTATGAATATTGAATATCCTTGGGTACAATGAACGAAAAGCTGAAATCACCATTGATTATGCTTGCTTTCCCTTTGTAAATAACACTCTTCTGGAGCATAAACGGTGCTACATGATTTACGGCCGGATCGTTGGCAAGCGTTTTCAGTTCAATGGATTTGTCATACACAGTCGGATACAATGTGCCATTGAAATCAGTCATTTTCACTCCTGCAGGATCTGCAATGTAACCTTTGATGGTCACATGTTTCAATGCCGAAATGGTATCATTGAAGCCGGATACACTCGTGCCGTTTATTTCCGTTGTTATCACCTGATTTTCCGGTATCGACATCGTTAGTGCCGGATCGCCCATCAGCATGAAATTTCGCAATTGCAGTACTGAGCCATTTTCTGTTTTCGAATAAGCTGTCAATTCGCCCAAGGATAGGTAGCGTCCACTGCTTATGTCGAATGCCACGTTGTAGAACGAATTGTTAAAAGCATTGTTTTGGCCTGAATAAGAAAGACGCGTTGTCGTAATCAAGGAAATACCACCTCCATTGGGATTCAGAAAAACATATTCGCCTGCAGAAGTCCTGCCTGGGTCATCGAATCGGCTGAATTCGCAGGTGGCCGTAATAAACACAGGCATATTGCAGCCATTGGTCCAGCCCTGAATGGTCGGCACATCGAGAATTCTTTCCAAAGTCCACCCGACTTCACCACCATGACCGGTGTAGTTAACAATCAGTGCTCCTTTTTCAACCCGCTGCCGGATCGCATCGTTCGCTTCCGGGCATCGTTCTCCACCCGTTGTACTGACTTGTTTATATGCATCCAGATAAACCTTGTCTATGTTCAGAAAATCATTCACTGTGTCAAGTCTTTCAGCAATTCCATCTGCCTGATCAAAATGCGAATTATTGTCTCCGTCGTCAGCTACAAAGCAAATCTGATTGCGCCAGTCGGCCATGTTTGAAACAATGCAGGCCCCTTCTGAGCAATCGTTTCCGGAGGATACAATTTTGATTTCCGAGGTGTATTTCCGGAGCTTGGCAACAACAGCATCGGCTTCCTCGGTTGAGTTTACTGGCAAACGGCCAATTGCAATATCAAGACTGCCATTGCAATCATATCCTTCGTTGTCATCCAACAGACCAAAGTAATCGTCGGAAGCATACGAATCAGGTGGTGAAAAAGAATTCAATGATTCAAAAGTCGGAACCAGATTGTTGTTGTCGGTGATTCTGTTTTTGTAATCGTACGATGCGTCTCCCAGCAATAAAAGAAATTTTGGCATTTCGTCCGGCGAAAACGCGCGATCGTAAAACATTTTCACAAAGTCGCGAATTGCTGACGGATCTTGCTTGCCTCCGGAAAATTCGTTGTAAATTTCTTCCGGAGAAACCACCAGATAACTATACCCTTCCTTCTGCTCATGCAATTGCCCTATCGAAGCGGCCTGTGAACGGAAAGTCGGATACGTGACGATTAAATAATCTGTTTGTGTAAGTGCATGTAGATTCTGATTATCAACTGTTCCGACATAAGCCGGTGTATGAAAAAGAACACCATTATAAGCAATGAACTGTTTCAGTGAATCGTTCGGAATCCGGAACGAATAAGAGCCCGAGGCAAGGTTTCCCTCAACCAGGGCCGGTTTCAGCGGATTGCTGATGTCCCATATCTGAAGTGAATTGTCGGCATTTGCAACCGAATATTCGGCAATATTTCCAGCACCACTTATGTTCGGATTTCTGAAAACCATCTGGTTTCCTGCAAAGGTCAGATTGCGCCATGATGAAACTTCAACATAATCAAGCCAGCCCATGGCTTCGGCATTTCCATTCTGATAATAAGAAATCGTTACCGGAACAGATGGCGAAGCCGGGAAAAACGATAAAAAAGAACTACCTGTTTTTGCATAATCACTGGTGTAGCCAGAGGTTGATGCAATAACTGCTGTATCAACATGCGATCCTGACGAAATGGTGAAATAGCTAGCACTGGAAGAGCGGCCAGCCATTACTGTGCGGACAGTCACGAGCGAATCGGTACAGACATTAGCAAACGAAAAAGTATAGTTCTTTGATAATGAGGTCGATTCGAATACATCGCCAAACCAGTTTTTGCCGCTTTTTATCAGATTGTATTGATTTTGCTCATATGCAGAGAAATCCAGAAAGTTCGATACGTTGTGCGTGGCTGGGTCTGTCACCGAAGCAATTGTGCCGATGCGCAATCCCGGGCCATTGTCAAAAGTGAGAAAACAGACGTTTTTATCATTGAAAAGATTGTAATCGTGAACAAAGGAGTCTCCCGATTCCTGAGTCCAGTAAAGTATCCCTTCGGTGTAAAACAGAAAATAATCGCCCGGATCAAAAGTTCCGTCAGAACCGTCATTGACAAAAATGGCATTTTCTACAAGGTCGTCATATCTGGCTTCAGCATTATTCTCCGGGAGCATTCTCGGTCCATTGTTGAACAAACGAATATTGGCAGAATTAATGGATGAGACGTCAATGCCCCAATCCTCGAGGTTTTCGTAGCTGATTTTATGAATGCCCGCCTGCGAAGTATTTATTTTAAACCAGGTTCCGCTTTCCAGGATCGAGGCCGAAGCATACGTTCTTTTCGATGAAGGCGTATCTGTTTTGCCGGACACTTCCTGACCGTCCAGTTGATAACTCACCAGACGCTCAATTTCGCCAGTCGATTTGTTTTTACGGAGACAACCAATAAAAACGCTGGTGTATAATGTTTTTCTTATTTCGGAGGTTCTGGTTCTGACAGAAAAATTTTCAGGGATATCAGCAATAATTTCTGCAGGTAAAACCGATGCGTCGATTTTTTCGACAACTATATTATTTAATGTAGGCTGAAATGAGTTTTGAGCTGAAGAAATTTTCACATTCTCTACAAAACACGGTATTTTATCGAAATCCGTCAACACCGTGTTAGAGAAAGGGAACAAAGCCGTTTCGCTCCTCTTCGGTTCCGAAAAGCGATTTTGCTGCGCATTTAGCAACACGCTGAAAATCATTAATATAGAGAAACTCAGAAATCGCATATTTGAGAAATTCAGGTAAGTATCGGCAAAATAACAACAATCCACTGGAATTATTGTCCCAACAACGTTAAAATATAAATTTGAAAGGAATATTTGCAAAAAGTCAAAACGGATTAATAAATTCTCTTATCTTTGTAACCTTTCAGAGAAAAACCAAGTATAAAATTTTCAGACCAAAGTTGGTGTTTTTCTGAAAAGTATTTATATTTTTGTCATTAAATTCTACATCCATGACAGGACGTTTTACGCGGATAATATTAACTACAGCAGTAATTGCTGTTATGTCGATATGGGAAGTAAAGGCCCAGGATCCACATTTTTCGCAATACTACGCCAATCCGTTGTATCTTAATCCGGCTATGGCAGGTGCTCCCATCTGTCCGCGCATGATTTTGAATTACAGAAACCAATGGCCTGGTATTTCCGGTCAATATGTCACCTACAATGCGTCGTATGACCAGCATGTAGACGCCCTTTCAGGCGGAATCGGTGTTTTGGTCAACGTTGACCGCGCAGGAGAAGGAACGCTGAGCACGACCATGGCCAGCGGAATTTATTCCTACAAACTCGATCTGAACCGAAAATTGTCTCTCAAAGCCGGTATTCAGGCTACGTTCCTGCAGAAAAACCTTGACTGGACAAAACTCACATTCCCGGATCAGATTGATCCGCGCCATGGATTTGTTTTCAACACCAATGAAGTTTATCCCGAAGACGGCCTGACCAAAACTGTAGCAGATTTTGGTACTGGACTCGTGTTATACAGTGAACGATTCTTTGCCGGTGTCGCTGCTCATCACCTTACCACACCAAATGAAGGATTCATAAGTTATTCAGAATTGCCGCTCAAATGGACTGCACATGCAGGAGCCATCATCAGCATCGAAGGTGACAATAGCCGCAAACGTACGGTTGAAGAAACCAGTCTTTCTCCTAACATCATGTTTCAGAAACAGGGGCAGTTTGAGCAATTCAACTACGGTTGCTATCTGAATAAATATCCATTTGTTGTTGGTACCTGGTTTCGTCAGAGTCTTGACAATCCAGATGCAGTCATTGTGTTGCTCGGATTTGTTCAGCCAACATTCAAATTTGGTTACAGCTACGACCTGACTGTTTCAAAACTGACCAATGCTTCTGGTGGTGCCCATGAATTTTCTTTGACCCTTCAGTTTGAATGTTCACCAAAGCAAAAAAGGGTAAGACCTATCACATGTCCGTCATTCTAACACAATAACAGGCAGGTGTTTTTAGTTATTAAATAATATTGAACCGAAAATTTCACGAACATGCTCAATAAAAACAGGATTTTAAAAGGGTTTCTCGTTCTGGGGCTAATCTCTCTGTCGCTGTCTTCATGCTACAAAGAGCGGTCTCGTACCACAGCGTGGTATTACAACGATCCTAAATGGGGTGGCTTCGAAGTTGTCCCTTACGATCAACAGGAAACAGGCCCCGGTCTCATCCTGATCGAAGGCGGGACCTTTGTTATGGGCCGCACCGAACAGGAAGTTCCATACAAATGGGATAATATTCCACGCCGTGTAACTGTGTCATCCTTTTATATGGATATGGCCGAAGTTTCAAACGTTGATTATCGCGAGTATCTTTACTGGCTGTCACGCGTTTTCGGCGTTGATTATCCCGAAGTAATTGATCAGGCTTTGCCTGACACTCTTGTATGGCGCTCACGCCTCGGCTATAACGAGCCCTACGTGGAGTATTATCTCCGCCATCCGGCATATGCGTTCTATCCTGTGGTAGGTGTTAGCTGGGTACAAGCCAATCGCTATTGCGAATGGAGAACCGACCGCGTTAACGAATATATCATGATTCGTGAAGGCATCCTTAAAATTGACCCCAACCAGCAAAACGAAGAGAACTTCAATACCGATGCGTATCTGGCCGGCCAATTCGAAGGTGTCGTTAAAAATGACCTCTACGATCTTAATCCCAACGGCTCAGGAACACGTAAAGTTCGTATGGAAGACGGTATCATGCTGCCGAAGTACAGACTCCCAACCGAAGCAGAATGGGAATTTGCCGCTCTTGGACTCATCGGAAACACGCTGTTTGAGCGCGTTATTGAGCGCAGAATCTATCCGTGGAACGGTCACCTGCTCCGCACCGATTATTACAAAAACATGGGCGAATTCGTAGCCAACTTCAAACGTGGCCGCGGAGACAACATGGGTGTTGCCGGCAATCTCAACGATGCCGCCGATATCACAGCACCCGTTTATTCATACTGGCCAAACGACTACGGACTTTATAATATGTCCGGTAACGTGGCTGAATGGGTACTCGACGTTTATCGTCCACTTTCATACGAAGATTTCGACGACTTCCGTTCATTCCGTGGTAACGAGTTCAAAACCAAGGTTACGGACGAAGAAGGTCTGATTGCAGAAAAAGATAGCCTCGGACGTATCCAGTGGAGACCTGTCAATCAGGAAGAAGCTGCTAATCGCCGCAACTATCGTTACTCCGATAACCGCAATTTCCTTGACGGCGACTATTCATCCTCTATTTATTATGGCGATGACATGATGAAAGAAGGCGAATACGAAAACAAGCTGATGTACGAATATTCAAAATCATCTATGGTCAACAACACCGCCCGCGTTTACAAAGGTGGATCATGGAAAGACCGTGCATACTGGCTCAGCCCGGGAACTCGCCGCTACCTCGATCAGGAACTCTCTACCGATTTTATCGGATTCCGTTGCGCCATGATTCGTGTGGGTAGCCCAATCGGATTTTAATAAATCGAAAAATACTTAACTTTACCCCCATCTAACCCATGGGGGTTTTTTTATGGATATAAATCAACTCTATCAAAAAATCAGGACGTCGGCAGGTATTTCTACCGACACCCGCACTCTTAGACCGGGTATGGTCTTCTTTGCGTTGAAAGGAGACACTTTCGACGCCAATGAATTCGTGCAGCAGGCCATTGACGCCGGCGCGGCGCTTGTTGTGACACAGAATCCAGCATTCATTGATAATCCGGCCTGTTTCTACACGACCGATTCTCTCAACACCTTACAGGAAGCAGCAGTAATCAGACGTAATCTGCTGAAAGCAGTGGTCATTGGTATTACCGGTACAAACGGGAAAACCACAACCAAGGAACTCATTCGGGAAGCTCTTTCAACCGCAGGGACCGTGTATTCGACTCAGGGGAATCTCAATAATCATATCGGCGTTCCGCTCACACTCTTATCTATAAAAGATGATGCGAATTTTGCCATTGTCGAAATGGGGGCCAATCATCCGGGTGAAATTGAGTTTCTGTGCAACATTGCACGTCCCGACTTTGGAATAATTACAAACATCGGGCGGGCACACCTCGACGGATTTGGCAGCTTTGAAGGTGTTGTGAAAACAAAATCAGAGTTATACAAATACATTAAAGAACACAACGGAAAAATCTTTGCAAATGAAGATGATCTGTTTCTGATCTCACTTTCCGAAGGATATGACAGAATTCTATTTGGTACAAAAAGTCTTGTTGCCACAACGGTAAGTGATGGGAATCCACATCTGCGCTGCCACTGGAGCTGGAATAATAAAAAATATTTCACCGAAACCAAACTCACTGGTTATTACAATTTGCCCAATCTGCTTGCAGCTGTGTCAATAGGGTTGTATTTCGGCGCAGATCCGGAATTGCTGAGCAAAAAACTGTCGGAATACACTCCTTCAAACATGCGATCACAATGGGTCGAAACGGATAGAAACCATTTGATTCTGGATGCATACAACGCCAATCCATCAAGCATGGCTGTAGCACTCAATAATTTCGCGCAGTTACGAACAGAAAAAAAACTTCCGATTTTGGGCGACATGCTTGAACTTGGCTCCTACAGCAACACAGAGCATCGTGCAATTCTTGAGCTACTTACAGAACTCAGGTTCACTTCGGCAATTCTGATTGGACCTTGTTTCAGTAAATTCAGAAATGAATTTCCGGCTTTTCTGTTCTTCAATGACGCAGCAGAGGCCCGAACGGCACTAACAAAAAACGTGACCAGCAAATTCACCATTCTGCTCAAAGGTTCGCGCGGGATTGGCGTTGATGCACTTAAAGATATTTTCTGATGGAAAAATTCAATATTTATGAATGGAATACAGGCGTGGGAATGATGTCGGGCACTTCGCTTGATGGCATTGACATTGCCATTTGTTCGTTTCGATTCAATAATAATAAATGGGAATACAGAATTGATGATGCGGTCACATTTCCGTATGTGGACGAAGTGAAGTCGTTGATTCTGGAAATGCCTGGTATGAGTGGTTCAGAGCTGGTCATCGCAGACCGGAAGCTAGGAAAATATTACGGGCAATTACTTTCAGGATATCTGATGGCCATGGGCGAAACGCCCTTATTTGTTGCTTCGCATGGACACACCATTTTTCATGAACCTGTCCAAGGCATGACGTATCAGGCAGGACATGGCGCTGCCATCGCTGCAGAAACCGGATTGCCGGTGGTCTGTGATTTCCGGAGCAGCGACGTAGCACTGGGAGGACAAGGCGCGCCACTGGTGCCGATCGGCGATGAATTGCTGTTCACTGATTTTGATGCACTTGTGAATCTGGGCGGTTTCGCAAATATTTCAATGCGCTTGAATAATGAACGAATTGCTTACGATATTTGTCCGGTCAATATTGTTTTGAATCATTTTGCACACAAGCTTGGCCACGAATATGACCGTTCCGGAGCGTTGGCTGCCAGCGGGACAGCCGATAAACACCTGCTTGCCAAACTCGATGCCCTTCCCTATTATTCGGCCAGTCATCCCAAGTCGCTTGGAAGGGAATGGGTGGAAACAGAATTCCTGCCAATGATTGAAAACAGCGGCATTAAAAACACGAATGATATTCTATGTACATTAGCACTACATGCGGCAGGGCAGATAGTCCGAGCCTGCGGCGAAAATAAATCAGTGCTGTTTACAGGAGGTGGAATCAAAAATAATTTTCTCGCTGACACTATCAAGGAATCACTGCAAGAGCGCATGATCATTCCTGATGAAACGACCATTGATTTTAAAGAAGCACTGATTTTTGCGTTTATGGGCTGGCTGCGGCTGAATAAAAAACCCAACACAATCCCTTCTGCAACTGGCGCCAGTAAAGCAATCAGCGCCGGTGCGGTTTTCATACCGTAAAAATTTTTAACGTAGTGAAATATTTTTCATTTCTTCAGCGTTTTAATTAACATGCCGCTGTTGACAATAAACATTGGTTGTAAAAATCCTGAAAGCTAATACAAGGTACTTTTACTTCAAAATCACTCACTATGTTTTCGAATATTCTTCTTCAGATTGTTAAGGGCGGAGATTCGGTTGCAGCAGCCACCGCCGATACAGTACAAAAGACCGTTGAAACTGCAAGTCAGCAATACGACACTCTTTCATTTTGGGATCTGGCTCTAAAAGGTGGCCCTGTAATGATTCCCATTGCATTACTGCTCATCATTGCCGTTTATATTTTCTTTGACCGATACATAGCAACCAGCAAAGCCGCGAAAGAAGACAGCGGATTCATGGCCAATATTAAGCACTTCATCACTGAAGGAAAAATTGATCAGGCAAAGGCCATGTGCCTGAGTAATCCGACCCCGATGGCACGCATGATTGAAAAAGGAATTTCACGTATTGGACGACCATTAAATGACATCACCTCGGCCATCGAAAATGAAGGAAAACTTCAAGTTGCGCGACTGGAAAAAAGCATCGCATTCTTGTCAACAATTTCCGGAGTCGGGCCAATGATTGGGTTTTTAGGAACAGTAACCGGTATGATCACAGCATTTTACGACCTTTCAAAATCAGGAAACAACCTTGATATTGCATTGCTTTCGGGAGGCATTTACGAAGCAATGGTAACAACCGTTGCCGGTTTAATCGTGGGTATTCTTGCCACACTGGCCTACAACGTTATTGTTGCACGCGTTGAAAAAATCGTTTATATCCTCGAAGCACGTTCTACCGAATTTATGGATATTCTGAACGAACCGGCATAAAACAACACTTATGAATATCAAAACAAGAAATAAACGATCAACAGATTTCAATTCAGCATCCATGTCGGACCTGGTGTTTCTGTTGCTGATATTCTTCATGCTGACATCGACTTTAGTTAGTCCGAACGCAATAAAATTACTGCTTCCAAGCAGCACCAGCGAACGAGTTCCGGTTGAAAAAAAAGCGGTAAATGTCTACATTGATGATCAGTTTCAATATTCCATCGACCAGGTCATTCTCGATGCAGCAGGACTTCGTGAAGGAATTAAATCAAGGCTCGACGGGCAAACAGAAGCATCTGTAGTTCTACGTTCCGACGCTACAGTGCCAATTCAGTTTGCAGTAAACGTTATCGATGTAGTAAACTCAATCAACAAGGAAAAGGGAACCAAGCATAAAGTAATTCTGGCTACAAGACCCGAAGACAAACTGTAACAGCTAATAAACACAATCATGAAATCGAAAAGAAAAATATCATCGGCATTGTTGACATTGGCATTCTGCGGTGGCATTGTTGTTTTGCTTTTTCTGTTCGCTTTCCGAACTCCGCTACCTCTTCCCGAAGAAGAAGGAGTAGTGATTGAAACCAATGCTGGCGGCGGTGGCGGCGGATCAGATGAATATTTCGATCAGGAATTTTATGAAGAAATGTCAAGCGACAATGTTGGAGAAACCAATGATGATGTAATCACACAGGATGTAGAAAATGTAAATTATAACGCAGGTCAGCAAAACACAACCACCAATGATAGACCAAAAGTGGATAACCGCATCAGTAATTTCAGCTGGGGGCAAGGAAACGGTACCGGAACTGGCACTGGAAGCGGAACAGGATCTGGCACAGGAACAGGATCCGGCACAGGCGTAGGCCCCGGCGATGGCCCTGGCACTGGCCCCGGAAGCGGTCCCGGCTATTCACTGAAGGGACGTGGTGCCAAAAGCATTCCTACGCCCAAATACACCGAAGATGATCAGGGAAAAGTAGTCGTGACAATTTGGGTCGATCGTGAAGGAAAAGTAACACGTGCAGAACCCGGCGCCATTGGTACAACCGTTTCAAATCCTTCATTGTGGACCGCCGCAAAAAATGCAGCTCTTCAGGCAAAATTTTCTACAAATGAAAGCGCTCCTGAAGTGCAGAAAGGTACAATTACTTATACCTTTATAAAGCTGAATTAATCACAGTTCATAAAGTATAAAGGCACTTCAATCATCGTACTGAAGCGGCTTTATAAACTTTACATACTTTCTACTTTCCACTTTCTTTGGGAGGATAATCGAGCGAATAATGCAACCCCCTGCTCTCTTTACGTTCCAGCGCCATTTTGATGATCAGATATCCAACTGAAATCATATTGCGAAGTTCGCAGATTTCTTTTGTTACAACCGATTTTTTATACAGGTCTTCTGTTTCTTCATACAGGATTTTCAGGCGGTCTAATGCGCGTTTTAAGCGAAGATTGGAGCGCACAATTCCGACATAGCTACCCATGATGGAATTAAGCTCTTTTCGTGTTTGTGTGATGAGCACCATTTCCTCGTTCAGCGCAGTTCCTTCAGCATCCCAGACAGGGATTTCGTTGTTATACTCAATATGTTTAACTGCTTCGATGGCATCCATAGCAGCCCGATGACTGAATACGGCAGCCTCAAGCAATGAATTGGAAGCAAGTCGGTTTGCTCCATGCAAGCCAGTGCAAGACACTTCACCAGTCGCGTACAAATTTTTAATATTATTGCGACCAGATTCATCAACCTTTATTCCGCCGCACTGATAGTGGGCTGCAGGCACTACCGGAATCATGTCGCGCGAAATATCAACGCCTTTGCTCAGACAATGCGCAAAAATTGTTGGGAAATGATCCAGCAACATTTTCTTTCCGAGATGCCGTGCATCCAGGTATAAATGATCGGCACCACTGACTTTCATTTCATTATCGATGGCACGGGCAACAATATCTCGAGGCGCCAGCGACTGACGTGCGTCGTATTTCTGCATAAATTCCTTGCCGTCGTAGGTCTTCAGAATTGCTCCGGCACCGCGCAGAGCCTCAGTTATAAGAAATGCAGGTTTTTCGGTTGGATAATAAAAAGCCGTTGGATGAAACTGTACAAATTCCATATTTTCCACAGCGCCCTTGGCACGGTACACCATAGCGACTCCGTCTCCGGTAGCCACTTCCGGGTTAGTAGTAACCCCATAAACATTACCGCTGCCACCGGTAGCAATCAGTGTGATTTTCGAAATATAAGTATCGACTTTCCCGGTTTCCGGATTTAAAACATAGGCTCCAAAGCAAGTAATATTCTCGGATTTCTTGGTGACGTTTTTTCCCAAATGATGCTCCGTTATTATTTCAATCGTGAAATAATTCTCAAGCACGGTAATATTTGGATGCTCGCGAATCTGTTGTGTAAGCGCGCGCTGGATCTCGGCTCCGGTACGATCCTTATAATGAAATATTCTTTTTTCACTGTGGCCTCCTTCTCTGGCCAGATCATATTCACCGTCGGTATTCTTGTCGAACTGTGTTCCAAAATTTATCATCTCTATGATTCGTTCAGTGCTTTCTTCGATAGTGAATCGGACAACATTTTCATTGTTGAGTCCTGCGCCAGCAATAATGGTGTCGCGAATATGTTTTTCGTACGAGTCAGGGCCATACATCACGCCTGCAATTCCTCCCTGTGCATAATGAGTGGCGGTTTCATCCAAAGCTGATTTTGTAAGAATGACAACCTTGCCATAAGGCGCCACTTTCAGTGCATATGTAAGACCGGCGATGCCACTGCCGATGATCAGAAAATCGCAGTATTGCTTCATCTGTTCAGATGTTGATAATATACAAATTTACAAATTCTGAAAGAACCAAATAAATGCGCCGGATCAACGCATTTAAATAACTGCACATACTTCTGATTAGCTCATCCGATGCCGTCTTCAAGCATACAATGCCCTGCCTTTACAACCTTTGTTACACAGAGTTTAAAGGAGTACACACAGAGTATCCTTTAGATTTGCCCCCGAATACATTTCAACGCAAATTCGTAGAAGTATTTCAAAATTCGGATTCAATTAACCGGAGGAATAGAGGTGAACTAAACAGAGTCTTAGTCTTATGAACTTTTCTGTGAA